>LDZR01001822.1_pt1 | contig 28851 bp, 26 predicted proteins | sample 615371 | NCBI WGS metagenome assembly LDZR01 (sample SAMN03408294, study PRJNA278302) | terrestrial metagenome | isolation source: oil reservoir sample K2 | place: USA: Alaska, North Slope, Kuparuk formation | collected 2013
ATAATAATTATAAACTCCTGTCTCACTTAATTCAAAGGCAGAAGCAAATTCACACCTTTATTTATAACAAACAAAAGCTTTGGAGAAAATAGCTATTGACTTAAAAAAGCTTATATAATATAATTAATACTGTCCAAAGGGATTCCGCCGGAGTGGCGGAACTGGCAGACGCACAGGACTTAAAATCCTGGGGGCTGAATAAGCCCGTACCGGTTCAAGTCCGGTCTCCGGCACCACTGTCGCGGGGTGGAGCAGTCCGGTAGCTCGTCGGGCTCATAACCCGGAGGTCGTGGGTTCAAATCCCACCCCCGCAACCAAACATGGCGGCGTAGCTCAGGTGGCTAGAGCATGCGGTTCATACCCGCAGTGTCGGTGGTTCGAATCCACTCGCCGCTACCAATTTTTTCCATAAAAACTATTGTTTTTTTATATCCTATCAAAGTAATGTGTGGATATTTTTTTAATTAAAAATACTTGATTCAGTGAAAAAAGTATGTTATTATATATACAGGTGATGGCAAATGAAACTAAGGATAGGAAACAAGGAACTTATAAAAGATATTAATCGATCTTTAGTAATAAATGAAATAAGAATGAACGGACCTATTAGCCGTACTGATATTTCAAAAAATCTTAATTTAGGATTATCTACTGTTACAAACATTGTTGAAGAATTAGAAAACCAAAATCTCGTTCATGAAGTAGGAGAGGCTGATTCTACAGGTGGAAGAAAACCTATTCTTTTGGAATTTAATTATAATTACGGATATATTATAGGCATTAAAATTGAGGAGAATAACTTGATATTTGCTTTGACAAATCTTAAAAGTGAGATTATTGAAAAGAGAGTTGTACCATTTAAAAAAGGGACAAATAGTAATACGGTATTAAACATGGTGGTTGAAAACATAGAAAAATTAATTACAAAGATTCCTTATAACAAAAATTTGATGGGTATAGGAGTCGCAGTTTCTGGTTTAGTTGATCAACAAAAAGGAAAACTTATATATTCTGGTATGTTAAATTGGAGCAATGTTGAAATTGGTAATATTTTGGAAAATAAATTTAACGTTCCTGTATACATTGATAATGACGTGAATGCCTATATATTAGCTGAATTGTGGTATGGACATGGAAGAGAATTAAATAATTTTATAGTGGTAACTTATGGTTCTGGTATTGGTTCAGGAATAGTAATTAATAAAAAATTGTATACTGGTGATTTTGGCGGTGCTGGAGAAATAGGACATATGGTGTTGGTTGCTGAAGGCAGAAAATGCGAATGCGGACAAAGGGGTTGCTTGGAAGCATATGCTTCAGAAGATTTCATAGTAGATTATATTAGAGATAATATAAAAATGTATAGTGAAAGTAAAATAGATTTAACAGAAGATTTATCTATTGAAAAAGTCTATGAATATGCAAAAGAAGGCGATATGCTTGCTATTGATGTATTAAGGTTGTCTGCAAAATATTTGGGGTATGGTTTATTAAGCGTGATAAATCTATTAAATCCATCAACAATAATTCTTGCAGGAGAAGGAATGATTGCTAAAGATATTATTTTACCTGTTATAAATGATATTGTAAAAAATAATTTTTTCAAAATGCATGAAAAAAAAGTACAGATAAAAGTATCTGAACTTGGAGATGAAGGATGGGTGATTGGTGCTTCAACATTAGCGATTAGCAAACTTTTTGAAATACCTTTGTATGAAGGGCAAGATAATGCATTAACAGTATTTTAAGTGAGTTTAATTAATTTATTTTTAATACTTCATTCACTGAAAAAAGTTGAAGGGAGGGGTAAAGGGAACAAATTAAATAAATATTTGACTTATAAATTTGATTAATAAAAGGGGGAAATTTAGAATGAGTAAAAAGGTGATAAGTGTTTTAGTAGCAGCTATTTTGGCTTTGACATTTGTAATGGCGGGATGTAGTTCAAATAGTGGCACAAAAAAGACAACTGACAATAGTTCTGTAAACGATACCCAGAAAGTAGAACCTGTTACAATTGAATTTTGGCATACTTTCAGTGATACGGAAGATAAGATTCTAAATGAGCAAATTATCCCTGATTTTTGAGCAGAAATATCCCAATATTAAAGTAAAAGCTACGCGCATGCCTTATGATGGATTAAAACAACAAGTAATATCAGCAGTTGCAGGTAATGCAACTCCAGATGTAATGAGGATGGATATAATTTGGGTACCAGAATTTGCGAAATTGGGTGCACTACAACCGGTGGATAACCTTGAGGGTTTTGATGCTATAAAAGAAAAAGCATTTAAAGGACCTATGGAAACTAACTATTTCAATGGTCATTATTATGGAATTCCTCAAGATACAAATACTAAGATACCAATATATAATAAAACGTTATTACAACAAGCAGGATTAACAGAACCGCCAAAGACTTTTGATGAACTTGTTGCAGCTGCGGAAAAAATAAAGGGAAAAGATAGATGGGGTATAGCAATCAGTGGAACAGGACCTTGGGGAATTGCTCCCTATTTCCTCTCATTAGGAGGTAAAGTTACAGATGATAAGTATACTAAAGCAACTGGATATTTAAACAGTCCAGAAAGTGTAGCAGCATTGCAGAAATTAATAGATTTGTATAATGAAAAATTAATTGGACCATGTATTTTGGGAGGACAGCCAGATACATGGGGTGGTATGAAAGGTAATAATTATCTCATGATTGACGATGGTCCATGGTTTTACAGCATACAAGGAGATGCTGCAAAGCAATCTACAGTACCTGCTTTATTTCCGCAAGGACCTGGAGGAAGCATATCAGTTGTAGGCGGTGAAGACCTTGTTTTATTTAAAACTACTAAACATCCTAAAGAGGCATGGATTTTTATGCAATATATGTTTTCTGAAACACCTCAAAAATTGTTAGCGCAACAAGCAGGGCTTATACCGACAAATATGGATGTAGCTAATTCATCAGATGTCAGCGGTGATCCGATTATTAGCCTTTATGTTCAACAATTAAAAACTGCATGGCCAAGGACACCAAGTCCAAATTGGGGTAAGATAGACGAAACTTTAGGTCAAGCCTTTGAGAAAGTATTTAGAGGCAAAGCAACACCTCAGCAGGCGTTGGATGAAGCTGCAAAGCAAATAGATGAATTTTTGCAAAATAATTAAAATTAGTTTTGTAAGAAGGATTAGGAGTGTACTCTTAATCCTTCTTACAAAAAGGAGTTGGATTCAATGTTATCACAGTCTATATTAGAAAATAAAAGTAAAAATAACAAAAAGAATAGCCATTTTAAGCAAAAATTTAAAGAATGGTTTGAGGTTTTGCCTTTTATAGGATTAGGGTTAGTTTTATTATCTGTATTTGTTGTTTATCCACAAATAAAAAATATTTATATGGCTTTTACAAATTACAATATAATGCCAGGGCAACCCAGTGAGTTTGTAGGGTTTGCAAATTTTATGAGAGCGTTTCACAGTGAAAAATTTTGGTTAGCTTTTAGAAATACGGTTTTATATGGAGTTGTTACAGTACCTGGTCAAATGGCGATAGGGCTTATTGTTGCAGTTTTAATTAACAATGTAATCAAAGGGAAAAATTTATATAAAGTTATGATATATATACCTGTAATTACTTCCTGGATAGTTGTTTCATTAATTTTTAAATATTTATTTACAGATGGTAAAGAAGGTCTAATTAATTATGCATTGTTGAAGCTACATTTAATTTCTAATCCTATTTCCTGGCTTCAGAATACATGGACAGCTAACTTTGTAATCTGGGTTCTTGGCATATGGAAGGGTATAGGATGGGTAATGGTTATATACTTGGCAGCACTTCAAGGTATACCAAATGAGCTGTACGAAGCTGCTGAAGTAGACGGGGCTAACCCTGTTCAAACGTTTTTTAAGATTATTATACCGTTAATAAAACCTACCACTTTTTTTATATTGATAAATCTAATTATAGGTGCATTTGGAGTATTTATACAAGTTATGATGATAACAAATGGTGCTCCACTTGGTACAACGGATGTGCTTTTGAATTATATGTATAATAGGGCATTTTCAGATTTTGAATTCGGATATGCATCTGCAATTAGTGTAATAATTGGTATAGTAATTATGGCTATAACTTTGTTACAAAAAAGACTCTTGAAGTATGATGAGTTTAATTATTAAAAAGGGGCAATATTTATGGTTAAAAGCAAATTTGGTCAACTTATTATTCATATTTTGCTATTGATTTGTTCTGCTGCCATGGTTATTCCTTTTATGTACATGGTAGCTACAGCTTTGACACAAGATACGTATGTTATGCCATATCCTCCTATTTTAATACCAAAATCTTTATACTTAGGCAATTTTATAGAGGCGTGGAATGCTAACAATTTCGAAAGATACTTTTTAAATAGCTTATTTCTCGCAATAACGAATACAATATTGTCTCTCTTTATTTCTACCTTATCAGCATATGGGTTTGCAAGGTTCAATTTTCCTGGCAAAAATTTAATTTTTAATATCTATCTTTTTACAATGATGGTACCAGGAGTTTTAAACATTGTAGCACAATATACGGTTATTAATGGAATGCATCTTGTTGACACATATACAGGACTTTTACTCCTGTATGTAGGAGGAGGAATTGCAGGAAATACATTTTTTTTGAAGGGCTTTTTTGAACAGATACCAAGAGAATTGGAAGAGTCAATTATTATTGATGGAGGTTCTAGGTGGACTATATACAGACACATAATACTGCCACTTTCAAAACCTGCATTAGCAACTTTTGCAATTTTTGCTTTTTCAGGTACATGGGATGAGTTTTTCACTGCATTGACATTAATAAAGACCCCAATAAAAAGAACATTGCCCATTGCGATAAGAATGTTTCAGGGACAGTTTGCAACAAAATGGGGACTTGTATTTGCAGCATCATTGATAGCTGTTATACCAATAATTTTAATATTTATCATATTCCAAAAGTATTTTATAAGGGGAGGTATCCAAGAAGGAGCTTTGAAAGGTTGAGCATAATAGAGTTTCATAAATATGGGAGAGGATTAAAAATTGAGTAAAAAGATTATTGCGTTAATATTAATAATATCAACTGCTATATTTGGAGCACTCTACATGTATAGAAATATTTTTAGTTTTAAAGATGACAATAATATAGTAGCTTTAACAAAAGGCAAACTAATAAGCGATGTATATACAGATAAAGCAAGATATTATCCAAGTGATAAAGTAACCGTAAAGATAGAATTGAATAATGAACTACAAGAAGATTTTCGTGGAACGATTTATATTTTTTATAAACATCTTGAGAGTATTGTGGGGAAAGCAAAAATACAAGTAAATATAAAAAGTGGTCAGAAAAAACAATTGAATATATTTTGGGAAGCTCCAAAAGATGATTTTAAAGGATATTTAGTGGAAGTCTATGCCGTAAAAGGAAATAAAGCAATAGATAACAAGAATACTGCTGTGGATGTTTCTTCTGATTGGTCAAAATTCCCAAGATACGGATATATAGCTAATTTTCCGGAACAGAGCAAAGAAAAGTCTGCCCTTATTATTGAAGACCTTAATAGATATCATTTAAACGGATTACAGTTTTACGATTGGCAATACAAACATAACAAGCCGTTGGCTGGGACAGTTGAAAACCCAGATCTAAAATGGAAAGACATAGCAAACAGGGATATCTATGGCCAGACAGTTAAGGACTACATTGAACTTGCTCACTCTAAAAACATGATGGCTGCAAATTATAATCTTATGTATGGAGGATATTTCGATTATGTAAAAGACGGGGCGAAACCAGAATGGGGGCTTTATAAAGATCCTAATCATGAAGAACAAGATAACCACCCTCTTCCACATACATGGGCGACAGATAGATTGTACCTTTTTAATCCTGCAAATAAAGACTGGCAAAACTACATTTTTAATGCTGAAAAGGATGCTTTTGGAGTGTATAACTTTGATGTATGGCATGTCGATACATTAGGGCCAAGAGGCACAGTTTATGACTACAAAGGGAATCCGGTAGAACTATCTATGACATATGCAGATTTTTTAAACAATGCGAAAAAGGCATTAGGGAAAAGAATAGTATGCAATACTGTAAATGAATATGGTCTTATTAATGTTGCGTCTGGTGCTGACGTAGACTTTTTATATGCGGAAATCTGGCCGCCGGGAAGAGCTCATTATAACTTTTTAAAACAAACTGTCGATAATGGATATAATTATTCTGATGGCAAGAAAGCCACTGTTGTAGCTGCGTATATGAATTATGGCATTGCAAATAGAAGTGGTGAATTTAATGAACATAGTGTAAGACTTACTGATGCTGCAATATTTGCTGCTGGTGGCGACCACATTGAGCTTGGTGATACGGGAATGCTTTCAAAAGAGTATTTTCCGTCAGCAAATTTAAAAATGTCGGAATCACTTGTAAAAGCTATGAGAAATTACTATGACTTTTTAACAGCATATGAAAATCTGTTAAGAGATGGGCTTAAAGAATCAGATAACAAAATAGAGATACCTGGAATTGAGATAAGTAACAATGGTTCAGCACGAACAGTATGGACATATGCGAAACAAAAAGATGGGTATGATGTTATACACATGATAAATTTACTTGGTATTGAGGTTTCGAACTGGAGAGATGATCTAGGGAATTATAGCGCGCCACCTATAATAAAAGATTTTAAGGTGAAGTATTACTTAGAGAATGATAATATTAAAAATGTTTATCTTGCTTCACCAGATATTAATGATGGTAAGGTTATGAAACTTCAATTTAAAAAGAAGGAAGATAGTAAAGGTAAATATCTGGAAATATCTGTTCCTGAACTGCAATACTGGGACATGATATTTATTAAAAAATAATTTTTGGAGGAATTGAAATGGAGAATTTGGTAGAAAAGAGTATTAAAATTATTAAAAATAATCAATCAGAATATGGTTCATTTGTAGCATCACCTTCATTCCCAACATATCATTTCAGTTGGTTGAGAGATGGCAGTTTCATTGCGTATTCTATGGATTTAATGGGTCAGTATGCTGAAGCAGAGAAATTTTATCGTTGGGTAAATGAAGTGATAATAAGATATAGTTATAAAGTGGATAAAATTATAGAGAAAATAAAAAATGGCAATAAACTTGAACCGAATGACTTTCTTTATGCGCGATATACGCTGGAAGGTTATGAAGAGAAAGATAGTGGATGGGGTAATTTTCAACTTGATGGATATGGCACATGGCTTTGGGGATTATCAGAACATATAAAAATTACAGGTAAGACGGAACTCATAAATGATTTTTTCAAAAGCATAGATATTACAATTAAATACATTGATAATTTATGGTATTATCCTAATTTTGATGTATGGGAAGAAAATAGTGATAAAATACATACCTCTACGCTAGCATGCCTTTATGGGGGACTTAATTCTATAAACAAGTATTTAAATGATGATAAAGTTAAAGAATTAGCGAATAAAATAAAGACCTATATTTTGACAAACTGTGTTGTTGAAAATAGTTTTGTAAAATACGTAGGAAGCAATAGTGTTGACAGTAGTTTGATATGGCTGGCAATACCTTTTGAAGTAGTTGATGTAAATGATGAGATATTTCTAAATACAATTAAAAGAATAGAAAAAGAACTTTTACACAATGGGGGAATGCACCGCTATAGAAAAGATACTTATTATGGTGGCGGCCAATGGATATTATTATCTGCATGGATGGGGCTTTACTATTGCAAATCAGGTGATTATAAAAAAGCGGAAGAAGTAAAAAAATGGATAGAAGAGCAAGCGGATGAAAATGGATATCTGCCAGAACAGGTACCTTATCATTTAAATAATGAAGTTTATTATCCCTATTGGGTTAATAAGTGGGGTAATATTGCAAAGCCATTATTGTGGTCACACGCTATGTATTTAGTACTTGACTATGAACTTAAAAAGGCAGGTGTACAACTTGAGGATTAAAGATGTGTATCCGTCAAAATCACAATATAGGCCTGGTGAAAAAGTTGAAATTATTGCAACATTTGAGGTAACGGATGATTTAGGTAACTATACTGTATCGTGTACTGTTTTAAATTTTCATGACATACTTTATAAAACAGAAAAAGAATTAAAATTGCATGACGAAAAAGTTGTTTTTGAGTTTAATATAGAAAAAAACGAAAAAGAAATGATGGGCTTTGGGGTTGAAGTGGATTTGTACAGGAATAATGAAAAGATTAACAGTTTATCAACATCGTTTGATATTACCGAGTCATGGAAATTAGCACCGAGATACGGTTTTCTATCGGATTTTTTTGATAGAGATAAAAACGATGATAAAGATTTAGTACAGTTGAACAAATATCATATAAATGTAGTACAGTTTTATGACTGGATGTATAGACATCATGAACTGTTACCCCCGACTAATAGTTTTGCTGATCCTCTTGGTAGAAACCTATTAATTGATGTAGTAAAGCAAAAAATTAATTATGCGCATAAATTTGGTATGACAGCTATTGCTTATGGTGCTGTTTACGGTTGTGAAAAAGAATTTTATGATAAACATAAAGATTGGGCACTGTATAAAAATGATGGAACTGTTTTTGACCTTATAAATTTGATTTACATTATGGATATATCAAAGGAATCTGGATGGCATGATCACATAATATCTGAATTTTTAAAGGCTATTAAATTTGGATTTGATGGTATACACATGGACCAGTACGGTTTCCCCAAAGAGGCTTTAAATATTGCTGGTGGTGTGAAAAAGATAAGAAGACTAAGGAATGAATTTCCTGTGTTAATTAATGACACAATGGAGTATATCGAAAAAAATGGATATAAACCTGCTTTAATTTTTAATGCTGTAAATAACTGGCCTATTGATACAGTAGCAAGTGCGAAACAGGATGTTGTATATATAGAAGTATGGCCTCCAAATGATACATATCAGGATTTATATAATTTAATTACAAATGCAAAAAAATATGCTCCTGATAAGCAGGTTATTCTTGCAGCATACATGGAGCCTTTTTCAAAAAGATCAAATGTCCCAGTAGAATATGCAGAAAATGCGACAATTATGACGATGGCTACAATATTTGCAAGTGGCGGCTTTCATCTTTTGCTTGGTGAATTAAACGGCATATTAACAGAGGCCTATTATCCTAATTATACAATGATAGACAATGAGAGATTCGTTAGAGAGCTAAGAAATTATTATGATTTCATTGTAAGATATGAAGAACTTTTATATGATTTTAATATTGTTGATAATACTATGACACATACAGGAGGAATAAATGGTGAGTATGTATTTAAAGGTACAAAGTTTTCACCAAAAGCTGAAAAGGATAGCGTATGGACTTTAATAAAAGAAAAACCGGGATATAAAATAATACATTTTATTAACTTTACTGGACTAGAAAGCACAAAGTGGAATGAAGGGAAAGAGAAGAGATCCAAAATTATAAATAATATCGAAGTTATTGCTCTTGTAGTAGAAAATGTAAAAGGTATATATTTAGCATCACCAGACATCGATTCTGGTAAACCGAAGAAACTGGATTATGAATATGTACCTCATGAACATGGGAAAGCTATTAGATTTGTTATACCACAATTAAGAGTTTGGGATATGGTTTATATAGTTTGTGAGAGTTAAGTTTATGTAATATTTCAAGGATAGATAAATGGGACATATTTGAGCTATTTCTTATATTTAAGCTCTCTTCATTTTATTGCTATTTTTATCTAGAAGATTAGGATAAGCACAAACCTTGTATAAAAATTTTTTTGAGAAACTGAGGTATTCCTATTTGCTACCATTGTGTAATGATGCTAACGATATAAACTTGGCGAGTTATGGTATAAAAAATGAGAGAAATTATGCGAGGTAGATATATGTATTGTCAATAAGAAGTACATATACTACATTTTTCAGTTTCATAAGAAAAAAATTGAAATATTAAGTGAGAGGAATAGAGTCTGAGGAAAGTATTAGATATTATCTATTTATCTATCTAAAAACAACAATTGGTTATTATTAGTTTTCATAGGGTTCCCTTCATTTTGTTTTTGTGCGTATTTTGTGCAAAAATTCGCCAAAAACAGGGGAATTCCTTTGAAAATATATAGCAGAACCACTAATTTTATGATGACTTTGAAGTTATTCTCCGGAAACCAAAAAATAAAATGAGGAGGTGTTTTTGATTATGTTGTCTCTTTATAGAAGAAAACTCTTTATAACAATTTTAATAGTAATTTTCGTGTTGTCTAACTTTTTCACATTATTTACTTATCCTATCTCACCAGGAGTTTTTGTTGCTTATGCTGCTTCAACAGGTAATTTGATTCAACGGGTTTATACAGATAAAGCTCGATATAATCCAGGGGATCTTGTTACTATTAGTGCTGATTTAATTAATAAAACTGGTTCAACATGGTCAGGCACTTTAACTCTTCAGATTAATAAACTAGAAAGCCAAATTTACACTGCAAGTCAGTCAGTTACTCTTGCCAATGGGGATTCAACCACAATCACATTCACATGGACTGCTCCACCTACCGACTTTGTTGGTTATTATGCCGGAATTGCGGCAGGAAGTACAGATTTCAATGGAACAGGTATCGATGTAAGTTCCTCTCCGCTTCGGTTTCCTCGCTATGGTTTTATCTCAAACTTTCCTGTTTCACAGACTGTCCAGCAATCCACAGATATGGTTAAACAGATGGTGGAAGACTATCATCTTAATCTTTTTCAATTTTACGACTGGATGTGGCGACATGAGAAGCTAATTAAGCGAACCAATGGAGTTATAGATTCTACTTGGGTTGATCTTTTTGATCGCACACTTTCTTGGCAAACTATACAAAACAATGTTGCAGCAGTTCACTCCTTTAATGCTTATGCCATGGCTTACGCTATGAGTTATGCAGCTCGTGAAGGATATGAACAAATGTGGGGAATCAGCCCTACCTGGGGCATCTTTCAAGATACGGCACATCAAAGCCAGTTTAACGTGGATTTTCATAATGGCAAGTTTCTGTGGCTTTTTAATCCAGCAAATGTGAATTGGCAGAGTTGGATCATTAGTGAATACAAAGATGCTATCAATACGGCAGGTTTTGACGGCATACAGATCGATCAAATGGGGCAGCGAGACAATGTTTACGATTATACTGGCTTTTCCGTTACTTTGCCTAGTACATTCGCTCAGTTTCTTCAACAAGTTAAGTCAGAATTAGAATCTAATAATGCAAAAAAGAATGTTGTTACTTTTAATATTGTTGATGGCACAGTGAATGGTTGGGCAGCGGGAGAAATTGCTCGTTATGGTGCCAGCGACTTTGACTTCAGCGAGATTTGGTGGAAAGCTAACACATATAATGATCTCCGAAATTACATCGAATGGCTCAGGCAAAACAATGGTGGCAAGCCTGTTGTACTTGCAGCTTATATGAATTACAACCAGGAATACGGTCCAATATATGAAGCTGAATCCGCTATTCTATCAGGTGTTAGTGTCAATACAAACCATCCTGGTTATACGGGCACTGGCTTTGTCGATGGATTTGAAACGGTGGGTGATTCTATCACGTGGACAATTGACTTCCCTGAGACTGGTGATTATTCGTTTGTTTTCCGTTATGCAAATGCCACTGGTGCTACTGCTACTCGTAATGTTTATGTAGATGGACGATTGCTGGGACAAGTCTCATTTGCTAATCAGGTGAATTGGGATACTTGGGTGGCAGACGCCTGGATTCAAATAGAGGGACTTACTGCTGGTACTCATAGTGTGACATTAAAGTACGACAGTGACAATATAGGGGCTATAAACGTTGATCATTTAACTCTTGGAGAGTTTGAGGAACATTCAGTTCGATTGGCAGATGCAATGATGTTTGCTAGCGGTGCTACACACATTGAGCTTGGTGATACTAATCAGATGTTAGCGCATGAATACTATCCGAACCGTTCCAAGTCAATGCGTAATTCTCTCAAGGCAGCGATGAGAGACTACTATAGTTTTGCTACTGCTTATGAAAATTTACTCTTTGATCCTAATATAGTTCCAGCTGACCAAGGCAACCAATGGATTGCACTGACCACCGGACAACCTTTAAGCGGTAACGGAACTTCTGGTACTATTTGGCAAATGGTTAAACGCAAGTCTGATTATGATATCATACACTTGATTAACCTAATGGGTAATGATGACCAGTGGCGTAACCCAGCTGTTCAGCCTACTTTCCAAAGCAACATTGGAGTTAAATACTATCCAGGACCTAATGCCGCCGTCAGTGGCGTATATCTTGCCAGTCCGGACCTCGATCACGGCATGACCATTCCACTCATTTATACGACGGGTAATGATAGCCGAGGTAACTATATCCAGTTTACTGTGCCAAGCCTAAAGTACTGGGATATGATTTATGTAAAGCGTACGATAACCACACCGCCAGATGGACAGTATGAAGCAGAATATGCTATTAAAAGTGGCACTAACATCAATACCGATCATACAGGATATACTGGCAGCGGTTTTGTAGACAACTTTGATGCTAGTGGTAAAGGTGTATCGTTTATTATAAATGTTCCAACTAGTGATACTTACACGCTTCGATTCCGATATGGGAACGGCGGTACTACTATTGCTACGCGAAATTTATTTATTGATGGTCAGTATGCAGGTACTCTCCAATTCCGAAATCTTTATAACTGGGATGTGTGGGACACAGTGGAAACCACTGTATGGCTTTCAGCAGGTGTTCATCAAGTGGTACTTTGGTACAGTCCTGAAAATGATGGTGCTATCAATCTTGATAACCTGATTGTTCTACAACAAACTACTTCAGCAAGAACTTCAGCCCGCTCCTTTTGGATGAATAACTGGTCCAATTTGATAGGTATTCACATGGCTAGCAAATTAAGCCCGACTGATAATGGAAATTATGGTCCGCGCCTGGCTGAACTTCATTTCAGAGGCGATTGGCCTACTAATCAAATCGTAGATGCAACTGCTTTTTTCCGAGATGAAACGGATCTTACTCCCATAAAGTATACCAATGCTCATAGCTTTGATTCTGAAGCATGGTTTGAAAACGACGGGACCCTTACCGTGAGATATCTGAACTATAATGGCTCAGCCTTGCCAGTACAGATCACCAAACAATACGCTATGGTGCCTAACCAAAATTTTCTTGTGATCAAATATACTTTTTTAAACCAGACAAGTAGCGCACGTACTTTAAACTTTCTAGAACAAGTTCATTTGAACAACAAGACTAGTAGCGATCCGAATCCAGGGTGGCAACACGGCTGGTGGGACGTGAGTCGAAATGCACTTGGTACTGACATGAGCCAGACTGGTCAGTTCTATATTGAATTGGGTGCTTTTCAGACTATGGATAGTTATCAGGTGGGTAATGACGCCGATTCCAATCCTAACAGTCAGACGTCATCACCGTGGTATCAGTTCGACGCCAACGGTATTCTAAATAGGTGCGGTGATCTTTGGTCACAGAATCTTAGCATGGGTTTTCAGAAACTTATTACCGTGCCTGCTGGAGGTAGCGTAACATTGGCTTTTTATTATGCTATCGGTTCAACCCAGGAGGAAGCGGAAGCAGCAGCAGATTTAGCTCGATCTCAGACAGCTGACTACTGGTTTACCCAAACTGCTGCCGAGTATAATAATTGGCTTAACAGCGGCCAGCGGGTTAATACGTCTGATATTGGTATCAATACTGCCTTTGATCGGAGCCTCATCATAAACAAACAGGCACAACATCCGGAGTTTGGTTCCTGGCCCGCGGCTACAAATCCCTCTTATCAATACAAGGTGTGGGTTCGTGACTCAGCTGTAACAGCTATGGGAATGGATGCTGCTAATCATCTTTCTGAGGCAGAAAAGTATTGGAACTGGATGGCCTCTGTTCAAAATACAGATGGGACATGGCATACAAATTATAATGTATGGAAGGCAAATGAATGGATCTCGTTTGTGGAGCCTGAACACGATGCCATTGGACTTTTTCTCATCGGGGTTTATCAACATTACAGTTTACTCAAATCCCGCGATTCCTCAGCAGCGACGACTTTTCTGAATAACATTTGGACGCAGGTAACCCGCGCTGGTGATTTCATCTACAAAAACATTGGCGCTTCTGGGTTTGGTCCGACTGATGCTTCTATCTGGGAGGAGCAGGTCGAGTATAATATTTTTACTCAAGTTACTTATGCCGCAGGATTGAATGCTGGACGGTTGTTAGCCCAAGAAAAAGGTGATATTACTCGTGCAAATAACTATTTGTCGGGTGCTCAAATCATCAAGGATGCGATTCTACGATCGTTTTTGTCTTCACCACGAGGTCTCTGGAATGAATCTAATCGCTATTTTAATCGGGCGATCAATACAGACGGTACAGCGCGAACGACGGTTGATGCTTCATCGGACTTGATTTGGGTCTTTGGTCTTCTTTCACCGACTGATACTAGGATTCGAGATCACCGCATTAAGGTACTATCACGGCTGACCCATGACAGGTACGGCATTGCTCGATATGAAAACGATGAGTTCTATTATTCTAGTCCATATAGCCCCGGTGGACAGTATGAGGCTGGCGGAGCCGAACCAGTTTGGCCACAAATGACTATGTACGCATCTATGATTGAGCATTGGAGGGGTGATGATGCCACTGCACTGGCTCGGCTTAAGTGGTATGTCAGCCGAACTGCTCGTGGCTATGTCACACCCGGTGAAGCTGTGGACTGGACCAATGGTCAACCGCTTATCAGTACGGCAGTTGAACCAGTGACGGGCTCCTGGTTTCAGATGGCGGTTCTTACTTACTTAAACCAGTTTGATCCACGATTACCTGATTTTTAAATCTATTGCTGAGAATGATAAGTTTGATTTTTATAAGATTAAATATTTTCTGACTCTAGACGCGAAAAGGAATTAAAAGATAAAATGATATATTAGATGAAATTTTTACAAGTGAATAATGTAAAGTACAAAAATTGGAAAATAAAGGTATATACAAGGCTTCTCTTCCTCATAGTATATACGAGGGAGAGAAGCCTTATTTTTAAATTCAACACAAAATAAGAAAAATGAAGAAAAGATTTAAAGTTAAAATTTCGGATTGCTAAATTAAAGTATAGTTAAATGTTGTCTAGTTAGGATAGATGAAAATTAGGTAGAAATATTGTGATACAAATAAGATGTATAAAACTGAATATTTACTTTTCACAATATTTTTTCAGCAAAATGTTTTATTCTTTCAAGAGCTTTTGCTATTTTATCTATAGAATATGCATACGATACGCGGATGTATCCTTCACAGCTTGGACCAAATGCATTTCCGGGTACTACTGCTACCTTTTCTTCTTTTAGGAGCTTTTTACAAAATTCCTGAGAAGTCATACCTGTCTTTTTTATTGGAGGAAAAATATAGAAAGCTCCTTTTGGTTCAAAACAGTCAAAACCTATTTCACGAAATCCATTTACGATAAACTTTCTTCTCTGGTTGTACGTTTCACGCATCTTTACTATATCTTCTTCACATTCGTATATCCCTTTTATGGCTGCGTACTGCGCAGTGATTGGAGCACATATTGTTGTATACTGATGAATTTTGTTCATTGCTTCTATAAATTCATGCTCTGCTGCAATGTATCCTAACCTCCAGCCTGTCATGGCAAAAGCTTTTGAAAAGCCGTTTGTAAGTATTGTCCTTTCTTTCATCCCTGGAAGCGAGGCTATGCTTACGTGTTTCCCTTTATAGATCAGTTCGCTATATATTTCGTCAGAAATTACGATCAAATCATTTTCAATTATCACATCTGCAATTTCTTCTAATTCTTCTTTTTTCATGATTGCATCTGTGGGGTTATTGGGATAAGGCAAAATTAATACTTTCGTCTTTGAAGTTATTTTTGATTTTAGGTCATCAGGAGTAAGTATAAAACTGTTTTTTTCATCAGTAGGTATGAATACAGGAACACCTCTTGTCAGAATTACGCAGGGGGCATATGAGACATAGCTGGGTTCGGGAATTAGGACCTCATCACCATCGTTTAAAAGGGCTCTAAGCGCTAAATCAATAGCTTCGCTAGCACCAATAGTAACCATAATTTCTTTCTCAGGGTCATAATTTAAGTTATAATGTTTCTTTAAAAAGCAAGAGATGGCTATTCTAAGTTCGAGTAGACCTAAGTTTGATGTATATGTGGTATTTCCCCTATTTAGGGTCTCAATTTCTTCTTTTCTTATTTTCCATGGAGTTACAAAATCTGGTTCGCCAACTCCTAATGATATTATATTTTTTGAGTTAGTTACAAGATCAAAAAATTTCCTAATTCCAGATGATGGTATACTTTTTACTACCTCAGATATGTATTTGTTTGTATTCATGGTGTTATCACCAGTCTTTTGTTGTCTTGATTTTCTTCAAATAAAACACCATCTTTTTTATACCTTTTCAGTATAAAGTGGGTTGTGGTGCTCAATACTCCTTTAATAGGAGCGAGCTTTTCAGCCACAAATAGCGCTATTTCTTTCATTGTTTTGCCTTCTACTTCTACGGAAAGGTCATATGTTCCAGAGATCAAGGATACAGATTTTACTTCTTCAAACTGGCATATTCTTGAGCTATGGAGTTAAATCCCAGGTCTTGTTGTGGTGCTACTTTTACGTCTATGAGAGCGGTAACTATTTCACAATTTGTTTTTTCCCAGTTTATTAGTGAGAATATTTTAGGATTATTTTTTGTCTTCAAGCTCTTTTATTGTATTTCTTACTTCTTCTTCAGTAAGCCCAAGAGCTACCACAATTTGCTTTTCCGTAAGCCGGCTGTTTTCTTGTAAAAGTTCAATAATTTTCATGGTTTTGTCCATACTTTTGCCCTTCTTCCTGAATGATATTTTATTCATCATTATAATACTAACATGAATGCGATTCAATAATTTAATAAGTTGAAGTGAGGAATTTTAGAAGTAATTAATGTCAAGTCTATGTTGATTTTTTGTTTTGAACAAGTATGATGAATTTTTGGATTTTAAAAGATCAAATTTTTGTATGCAATTAAATGAGATTTTAATATTTGGTAATTGACTCAACTGTGATATAATTACAGTAGAAGCAAAGGGGGAAATTTTCATATGGGACAAGAATACGATATTGCTGCCAAAAGTATATTTTCAAATCTTGCTGATGATATAGCATCATATTTTTTAGGACTTACATACACAAAAATAGATGAACTTAATATCGAGTTTACAATAGTTGAAAGCAGAGAAAGTGATATGATATTTAAATGCACTACTGACTACGGTGACATTGCTCTACATATGGAATTTCAGACATATAATGACAATAAAATGCCCTATAGAATGTTAAGATACGCTACAGAAATAATGGAAAAACATAACTTAGTGCCGTACCAAGTAGTAATTTATTTTGGCAAAAATGAATTAAAGATGGAGGATAAATTAGACTATCATTTAGGAAAAAAGAATTTTTTAAACTTTCACTACAGGCTAATAGACATGGGAGAAGTAAAATTTGAAGATATTGCTGAAACTAAATATTACGACTTATATGCTTTTTTACCTCTGGTAGACAAAGAGAAGAGACAAAAAGAGGAAGAGGAATATCTTAAGAAATGCGCTGAAGCAATAAGAGATATGCCAGTAGATAAGGGAAAGAAGGAAAATATAGTGATATCAGCCCAGATACTGGCAGGGATAGTGTATGATAAGGAAATTATAGAAAGGATTTTTTCGGAGGTGATAGGAATGTCTATACTTGAGGAATCAAAAATATACAGAGAAATATTAGAGAAGGGTAAAAAAGAAGGGGAAAGAGAAAAAAGTATAGAGATAGCCAAAGAACTTCTAAAAGAAGGAATGGATATTAACAAAATTGCTCAAATTACCAAATTATCTGTAGAAGAAATAAAAAAATTATTAAATTAGAGCCTAAATCAAGGCTTTTTTTTATTTTACAAGCATCGGTACGGATTTTTCATTTTCGCTTCGCTCAAATCAAAAATCCGAATCAATATAGCACGACCGCAGGCGGCAAAGCCACAGCGGTCGTGCTTTTTTGTTTGCACCCGCTTCATAGATTATACGCCTACTCGCCTTTCGGTCAAGGGGTCGGTGAGCATATCCTCCCTCGCTTGCGCTCGGTCCGGTATCTCTCCCCGACCCCTTGACCTTCGGCTCGCAGGCTGCTTCGTTTTTTACTGCCGGGGCAAACAAGAAGCAAACAAAAAATGAGGAGGTGTGGACGCATGGCGTAAGAAAGTAAGCTATAGCGCTGGGCTGTCAAATACGAGCGAGTAAAAAATTTTAGGGGAGGGAATGTAAAATGACTGCTAAAGAAATTGCTGAAGAAATAAGAAAAAGTTTAAAAAAGCATGGGATAACATCAAGGTAGGTAAGTGTCAGAGCAAAAACATATACATTTGATGAAGCAATTGAAATTAAAATTAAGGATTTAACAGTATCTAAAAAGCTTGTTGAAGAAATTGCTAAGGAATATGAATATATAAGATGGGATGACTACACAAATGATATACTTGCTGGAGGTAATACTTACGTTACTGTTGACTTTGACTATAGAGTTTTAAGAGAAAGAGCTGAAGAATTTAGAGAAACAGCCAGAAAAATCTTGGAAGAGAAAAACAAATACGACAAGGATGAACTGATGAGATTAGCAGAAAAAGGAGATTTGGTGGTATTGTATCAGCCTCATCACAATGGTACTTATCCTCATGTTAAATTATGCAGAAGAAATAACCACAGCTGTATTTTAGATAATCTTGAAAGCTATTATGCTGCTGATGAGTATGGACTAAGTGAAGTTCTGGCAATTTTAGCATATCAATACGGGTTCGATTTTACTAAGATAAAGATATAGCAATAGTAGAGCGTTAACTTTACCATGGCACTAAAGAGAAAACTTTGAGAAATTTTGTATAGAAATGTTGGAATATGTTATGATATAATAATTAATGTGAAGAAAAATTTTCGAGATATGTGGGAAAAGGCATTCCCCTGCATGGGGCACTTCGGGAAATCTCACATAAGGAAAGGGGGAATGCCGATGTGGAAAAAAGTATAATCAATCTACTAACTATGGTAACAGCAGTTGTAGGATTGTACATTGTAGTTAATGCACCCAAATCCATAACAATTAAAGTAGAAATTGCAAATTTTAAAATAGAGATAAATACAAAAAAAGAATAGGTAGCTCACATCTACCTATTCCCACATCCCACATATCTATGACACCCGAAGTGTCCCTTCATTTATTATTATACCACATCTTTTAGAAATTAAAAGGGGGAAACAAAAATATTGACCGTTTTTTTAAGTATTATAACTGCATTAATAGTATTTATTGCTTCTTGTGTGCTCTTCAATATTAACTTTGATTACAAAAGTAAATTTTTAAAGATTTCTATAAAAACAGAAAAAGATTCTTGATGAAGGTAGGATAAAGTACGTTCAAAGTTGAGAGCGATTCGCCGCTACCATCCATGCGCAAACTGTATCGTCTACCGAAAGCCTGAAATGGGCTTCAATTCTATCACGGTAGACGATTATTTTATTGATATATGTTGGTAAAATTTGCTTAATTTTGTGAGGGTCACCCGCTTCCAACACTTGTTTGCTTTTTAAAGAAAATTAACTTTGCTAAAAAATGGGGCTCATAATAATTTAGCCCCACTTTCTCATTCTTTTATAATATTTTTTCAGCAAAGTGTTTTATCCTTTCAAGTGCCTTTGCTATTTTATCTATAGAATACGCATACGAGACCCTAACATAACCTTCACCGCTTGGACCAAAGGCATTTCCGGGTACTACTGCTACTTTTTCTTCTTTTAAAAGTTTTTCGCAGAACTCTTCAGAAGTCATGTCTGTCTTTTTTATTGAAGGAAAAATGTAAAATGCTCCTTTGGGTTCAAAACAGTCAAGACCTATTTCGCGGAATCCATTTACGATAAACCGCCTTCTTTGGTCGTAGGTTTCCCTCATTTTTATTATATCTTCTTCGCATTCGTATATACCCTTTATGGCTGCGTACTGGGCAGTTATCGGAGCACATATTGTTGTATATTGGTGGATTTTGTTCATCGCTTCTATAAATTCATGCTCTGCCGCAATGTACCCTAACCTCCATCCAGTCATGGCAAAAGCTTTTGAAAAACCGTTTATGAGGATTGTCCTTTCTTTCATCCCTGGAAGAGAGGCTATGCTTACGTGTTTTCCTTCATAAGTCAGCTCGCTGTATATTTCATCAGAAATTACAATAAGGTCTTTTTCGATTATCACATCTACAATCTCTTCCAGGTCTTCTTTTTTCATGATTGCACCTGTAGGATTGTTAGGATAGGGTAAGATTAATGCTTTTGTCTTTGAAGTTATTTTGGATCTTAAATCATCAGGAGTGAGTATAAAATTGTTTTTTTCGTCTGTAGGTATAAACACTGGGACACCTCTTGTGAGAATTACGCAAGGAGCATAGGAAACATAACTGGGTTCCGGAATTAAAACCTCGTCTCCATCATTTAAAAGAGCTCTAAGTGCTAAATCAATAGCCTCACTTGCACCAATAGTAACCATAATTTCTTTTTCAGGGTCGTAGTTTAAGTCATAATGTGTCTTTAAAAAATAGGAGATGGCTATCCTCAGTTCAAGCAAGCCTAAATTTGATGTGTATGTGGTATTTCCCCTGCGCAGTGTTTCAATCCCCTCTTTTCTTATTTCCCATGGAGTTACAAAATCCGGTTCTCCTACGCCCAGTGATATTATATCCTTTGAGTTGGTAACAAGGTCAAAAAATTTCCTAATCCCAGAAGGTGGTATTTTCTTTACTACATCAGATATGTATTTATTTGTATTCATGGTACTATCACCAGTCTTTTATCATCTTGATTCTCTTCATATAATACGCCGTCCTCTTTATACCTTTTAAGTATAAAATGAGTTGTGGTACTCAGGACGCCATCGATCGGAGCCAATTTTTCAGCTACAAATAATGCTATTTCCTTCATTGTTTTCCCTTCTACTTCTACAGAAAGGTCGTATGTACCTGAGATTAATGACACGGATTTTACTTCTTCAAACTGGCATATTTTATGGGCTATAGCATTAAACCCCAGTTCCTGCTGCGGAGTTACTTTTACATCTATGAGAGCAGTCACTACTTCGCGATTTATTTTTTCCCAATCTATCAAGGCAGAGTATTTTAAAATTACTTTTTTGTTTTCTAATTCTTTTATTGTGCTTTTTACTTCTTCTTCGCTAATCCCTAGAATTGAAGCAATTTGATGTTCTGTAAGCCTGCCATTTTCTTGTAAAAGTTCAGCAATTTTTATGCTTTTATTCAGATTGTTACCTCCTTTCTTGGATAATGTTTTTATATTTCAAAATTATAATACTAATGTGGCGCTGATTCAATAATTTAATAAGTTAAAGTGAAAAATATTATAGGCTTTTTATTTTAAAGATGTTACGGCTAAAAGCATATTTTCAAATTTTGCTGATGATATAGTGCCATATTTTTTAGGACCTACATATATAAAACCTAGTTGAGCTTAACATCAAATTCACAACGGCAGGGAAAGTGATAAGGAGTCCTTTTATTTTCCAAAACAATCGATATGTTTTTTTCATTTTTGCTTCACTCAAATCAAAAATTGGTCAAGACAGCACCTCTACTTCGCAGACGTGCTTTGTTGTTTGCCCCGTCCAAAAGATTATACGTTAAGAAATTTTGTATGGAAATGTTATAATATACGCGCTATAATTAATGCAAAAGAAAGTTTTTGAGATATGTGAGAAAAGGCATTCCCCCTTGCATGGGAGACTTTGGGAAATCTCACATAAGGAAAGGGGGAATGCCGATGTGGAGAAAAGTATAATCAATCTATTAACTATGGTAACACCAGTTGTAGGATTGTACATTGTAGTTAATGCACCCAAATTCATAACAATTAAAGTAGAAATTGCAAATTTTAAAATAGAGATAAATAGAAAAAAAGAATAGGTAGCTCACATCTACCTATTCCCACATCCCATATATTCATAACACTCGAAGTGTTTTTCTGTCTATTATTATATCATATCTTCTAGAAATTAAAGCGAGGAAATAAAAAATTAAAAAGACGGAAATAAACTCTTATAGAATAATCACAATTGGCATAATGGATTAAAGGTAAAATTTTAAATTGAGGTGTTTTCTATGAGCAGAATAGAACAATTAAATCGTGAGCTTACAAGAATTGTAAATGTGCTAATAAAAGAGTACCAACCTGAAAAAATAATATTATTTGGTTCATTGGCGACAAATCAAATAAATGAATGGAGCGATATTGATTTAATAGTTATAAAGGATACTGCCAAGTCTTTTTACGAAAGATTAGAAGAAGTTGTTAAAATTGCTAAGCCTACTGTTGGCACGGATATTATAGTGTATACCCCAAAAGAAGTAGAAAAAATGAAAGAAAGTATGTTTTACACTGAAGAAATATTAAAGAAAGGAAAGGTTATTTATGAAAGAAGCAAGACGATGGCTTGACTTTGCTATAGATGACCTTGATAGTAGTCCGTTCAAAGCTAGGAGCAATTTACCGCTACCAGTAGAGAACAAAAATCGTCACCTCGTAGGAATTGTTTCTTCTGAGATGACGATTATTTTTCTTTTGTACAATTTCATCTAATTATTAAAAAAGCTGTCATAAAGACAGCAAAATATCTCATCTATACAAAACAAATTATATCTTCACACCGCCAAACTTATACAAGACTGCTCCTTCTAGGTTGTCCCATTCGCTTACAGTAATTTCTTTTTTATCAAATATTTCTAAAAGAGTAAGTAAAATAGCTGTTCCAGCAATTATTATATCGGCTCTTTCTGGCTGAAGACCAGCTATTTTTTTCCTTTCCTCAAGAGAAACGGACATAAATCTATCTAAAATTCTCTTTATTTCCTCCCTCTCTAGAATATATCCGTGTACTTTTTCCTCCGAATAAATTTCCAATTGCTGTGATACTGCTGCTAAACTTGTGATAGTCCCTCCAATTCCAACAAGCCTTTCAATTTCATTATACTTGCCTATTGAATTTACCACTGTATCTATTATGTAAAGCCTCATATCGTTGTATTCTTCTAAAGAGGGAGGGTCACTTTTTACGAATTCTTCTGTAAGTTTCACTGCTCCTATACCAAAACTTTCTTTTATAAATTCAAAACCTTTATAGGCTAACTCTGTACTCCCTCCTCCTATATCAATAACCAACGCTTTATCCAATTTTATCCCTTTGACAGCACCTATATAGCCAAATAGGCTTTCAGTATCACCGTCTAGTATATCCAATGCTATATTAAATTTTGAAAAATTATCCAAAAATAGCTCCTTATTTTTAGCTTCTCTCATAGCAGAAGTAGCAAAAGCATAAATCTCATCTACACCTTCCTTCTCTGCCATTGATATAAATTCTTCTATTGTCTCCACAGTTCTCTGAACAGCACCAGGGTTTAGTCTACCCGTTTTTATTAATCCTTCCCCTAAACGGGTTATTTTTACATCTTTACGCAATCTAATTAAACTGCCATCTTCTACGTCGCATATCAATTGTCTGACAGAATTTGTTCCAATATCTATCGCAGAGACTCTCATAACAACCCCCAACTTATGAAAAATCTTCGGGAGGCCCCGAAGTTAATATCCATTGCTTCTTCTGTAACTTGTATTTCTTCTTTTTGAATCTAAATGCTTTCTAAGCTGTTGCTGTCTTTCATCAGAATCCTTTAAAAATTTTAATAATTTCTCTTCAAAAGAACTGTTATTGTTGTTTCTGCTGTTTTGCCATGCAAAATCTTTTTCTTTAGGAGTTTTTTGCGGCATTGCCTTCTTTATAGACAGGCTTATTTTTCCATTTGGTTCCATGGACAAAATTTTTACTTTAACCCTGTCGTTTTCTTTCAAGAAGTCCCTGATGTTTTTCACGTATGTGTTCGCAACTTCAGAGATGTGAACCAGCCCCGTTTTCCCCTCCGGTAGCTTAATGAAAGCTCCAAAGTCTGTGATGTTCAATACAGTTCCTTCGACAATATCCCCAACTTCAAACGGCATAAAAGTAAATATCCTCCCTCTCAAGTTTTTGCTAATGGAATTATTATATATTAAAACAGAAAATATTTCAACAGGATTTTTTGACCTCTATTTCCCCTCACCACCCCCTTTGTTCTTTGAAATATCTATGTATATTATCTCTCCTTTTTTGACAAGGCCAAGCTTTTCTCTGGCTTCTCTCTCTATAAAACTATCGCTGTTAACTTCTTCTAAAGTTTTTTTCAGGCTTTCATTTTCTTTAAGCACAGCAGCCTCTTTAGCCTTTAATTCTTTATATTTACTATCCAATCTCATCAAAGTAAGCTGCTGACCCAAAAAAGTGAAGGCGAGGTAAAAGATAAAGCCAAAAAGCAATATCTTCTTTAGTTTTTTCATCTCTCTCCCTCTTTCCAAAAGCCTTTATAATAGTGTAATTCGACACATTTTTAAAAACTCCTCTATTTTTTCCCTTTAAAAATTTTAAAATATTTAAGTTCCTCTCCAATACTATTTTTCGCAAAATCCCAAGGTTTTTTAAAAAACCTAATGGCAGTTCCAAAAGGTTTTAATAAAATTCCTGCCACAAACTTAAAGAAATTCACTATTCCCGTTGTGACTATAATTAAGATCTCTGTGACAAATTCGCTCAGCAAAAAGTAATACAGCAAAACTCCAAATAAAAAACCAAGAAAATTGTAAAACCTCAGTTCTATATAATTGCTCATATAGAGGAAGTACAGCATAATAACCGTACTGATGAGCCAAAATATAATATCAGCAGCTGTGACAAAGGCTTTTTTCAGATGAAATACTTTCCGCATCACTTTAAAAATATCATACAAAGCCCCCAGTATAAATCCTCCATAAACCGTAACCAAAAAAGAATAAATTTGGCTTTGTATAGTAATTACCATTTACATCTCCTCCTTTTCCTGTTATATTATATTTATCCACAACCACAACCATGAAAATTAAAAACAGGGGCGATGCAGAAATGAAGACGGTATATGTATGTGGTCATAAAAACCCGGACACTGACTCAATTTGCTCTGCTATAGCATATGCTCACTTAAAAAGAATAACAGAAGGGATAAACGCTATCCCCGTGCGGCTTGGACCTATAAATAGAGAGACAAAGTTTGTGCTGGATTACTTTGGCATAGAAGAACCAATCTTTATTGAAAATGTATATACTCAGGTTCAAGATATAAAGTTTGACAAACCTTTAATATTTAAAGAAAACACTTCTATGTTCGAAGCCTGGAACGCAATGATGGAGAAAAACATAAGGACACTTGCAGTAGTGGATGACGAGAATAAACTCATAGGAATAGCAACAGTAGGGGATTTAGCAAAAGCTTACCTCTCTTCTGCCCACGAACTATCTAAATACAGAATACCAATTGAAAACCTACTTGCAACTTTAAAAGGAGAGATTTTATTAAGATACCTAGACTATATAGAAGGAAACATACTGGTAGCCGCCATGTCAAAAGAAAATGTCCTAAAGAGGATAAAAGAAGGAGATACGTTGATAGTGGGAGACAGAGAAGACATCCAGGAAGCCGCAATTCAAAAAGGCGTAAAAGCTTTGATAATAACGGGAAACAATCAAGTCTCAGAAAAAATTTTAGACTTAGCTAAAAAGCATGAAGTAACTATAATAAAAGTCTCCCCTGACACCTTTGATACGGTAAAACTTTTAAATCAAAGCATTCCTCTGTCTTATGTCATAAAAAAAGAAGACATAGTTAGCTTCAGACTCACTGATTACATTGACGATGTAAAAGAGGTAATGTTAAAATATAGGTACCGCAATTTCCCCGTATTAGACGAGGAAGGAAGAGTTGTAGGGCTTTTAGGAAGAAGGCACATCCTAGACTACGAAAGAAAAAATGTAATTTTAGTCGACCACAATGAGTTTTCCCAAGCTGTGGAAGGAATAGAACAAGCGAGAATACTCGAGATAATTGACCATCACAGACTTGGCACAATCGAAACAGATCAGCCGCTACTTTTTAGAAACCATCCCGTAGGCTCTACAGCCACCATAATAAACCGGCTTTATGAAGAAAAAGGGCTGATTCCCGACCCGAAAATAGCTGGCATAATGTGCGCTGCCATACTATCTGACACGCTTGTTTTCAAATCACCTACCTGCACCCCTGAAGATGTGAGAGCCGCGAAAAAGCTTGCAGAAATAGCAGAAATAGATATAAACGAGTTCGGGAACCAGATGTTTAAAGCAGGAACTTCATTAGAGGGCAAAACAGTAGAAGAAATCTTCTACACCGACTTTAAAGAATTCACAGTAAACAAATACAAGATAGGCATAGGACAGGTAAACACCTTAGCCGATCCAGGGGAACTCAAAAAAGACCTCATCTCCTTCATGGAAAAAGTAAGAAGTGATAAAGGATACGACATACTGCTTCTTATGCTGACAGACATCATAAACGAAGGGTCAGAAATCCTCTTTGTAGGCGATAACAAAGAACTCCTAGAAAGGGCTTTTGATGTAAAGATACAAAACAACAGTTTCTATCTTCCTTACGTGATTTCTCGCAAAAAGCAGGTACTTCCCCCTCTTGTAAAAGCGATAAACACTCATTAGTGTTTATCGCTTTACATATCTTATTATGTCTTTGAAGCTACCAAATCGAAAATATTTAATTCCTTTTTCCTCGCAGTAATCTGCTAACACGTCTTTAGCAAAAACCTCATCAGCATGTTCCACCACACAGAAATCAGAATACCCATCTCCTACAAAGGCAACACTATATCCCTTTTTTCTGTACTCTTTTAAAATATTGAGTTTACACATTCCACATTTATCGCACTCTTTATCTTTATAGGGAAAAGCTACTTTTATTTTTCCCCCTTCAAACCACATTTTATTGCTATAGTAGGGAAGTTTTAAATTATACTTTTTCATCACCGCCTCTATTATAAAATCGTATCCATCGCTGACAATAACTACTTCATATTCTTTTTCTTTTGTTACCCCTAAAAACTCCAGGAAATGGTCATCTATTTCTACATTTTCCATTATAAATTTAAAAAGCTCTTCTTCAGACACTTCCATTAGCTTTAAAGTCTCAATAGCACACTCTTCTGTAGACATCTCTCCTTTTTCCCACAACTCATTGTAATACTGCCAACCTTCCTTTGCAAACTTCTCTACCATCATGTAGACAGCATCTTTTTTGGTCACAGTTCCATCAAAATCCACCAAAAAAACTTTTTTCATCTGCTCCTCTCCCTTCATCCTTTTAAGAGCCACTTCACAAATTTTATCGCCAGATCTTTATGTTCCGAATTAGAAAGAACTGCAATTATCTTGTTATGATAGTCATAGCCAATTTGCTTTAACCATCGATTATCAGAATCCACATATATCCCATAAACGCCTTTTTTGACGCCATTCACATCTTTCAAAGTTTTCACCACTTTATAATCTTTAAGGTCTAGCCCTTCAGTCTTGTCCAGCCTCAAAAAAGCTCCCTGGACCGCCAGCGCATCAAAGCTCTTTTTATCCAGTATGATGACATCTATCTGCTTTGCTGCAATTCTGGCAATCAACTTTTGAGTAGAAGCTGGATCTAATATAAGTTCTCCTTGGGAGTCTCTCATCAGCTTGTAAAAATCTACTGAAGCCTCTTTTTTATCTGAGGGATTTCCTACAAGTTCTTTTGTCACTTCATGAGAAAATTGGCTTAACCTGTCAAAATCTACGCTTTCACCTATTAAAGCTATGTTTAAAACGTATTCCTTTCTATTTATCATGCTCAAAGTAAAAGTAGTCAAAACGTATATCAAAAGTAATCCCACAATTATGTGGATTTTGTAGTAATCCCATATGTACTGCAATTTCTCTTTAAAAGTCAACTCTTTAAACCAGTTTTTCTTCTCCTCTGCCATATTCTCACCTCATAGCTTACTGAACAGTTTTGCACTTTTATTATAGCAAGAAAAGGCAAAATAAAAAAGCCGCATTGCGCGACTTATCTAAACATCCTGCTTATAAATCCTCCAGACTTTGAAACAAGTCCTCCTTTTTCAGAGTAATTTAGATTTATAATTTCTCCATCTAATGACACTTGTCCCTCATCCAGATTGAGCTTGTTGATGTGAAGACCCTGCCCCCTTACAGTCAAAATCCCCATCTCTGTCTCCACAATCACAGATTCTTCATCAAAACTTATCACATTCACAACCCCCGTGATACTCATCTTCTCTCTATTTTCTATAGACACATTATGGGGCTTTGTCCCTTTCTGCACAAACCTTTTATCCTCCATAAAAGATTCCCCCTTTATTTTTGCAGCTACTATTATCTATGACTCTTGTACATTTTTTAGAACAAAAATTCCCTAATCCCATATTTTAACTATATTTATCCCTTTGAAATAGTAATTCAAAATATCCTTCGCTTTTTTACCTTCCTCTGCCATTTGATATGCTCCCCACTGAGACATACCTACTCCGTGTCCAAATCCTCTGCCTTTGAAAAAAACTCTACTTCCGTCGTAACGCACTTCATCTATCACAGTGGACTTAAGCCTTTCACTCCCTATTGCCATTCTAAAATCTGGCGCATTGACAGGAGTCCTATCAAATAGTAAAGTTACCACTCTTCCTGAAGGACCCCTTTTACCTATTTTAACTTCTTTAAAATC
>LDZR01001095.1_pt1 | contig 28517 bp, 23 predicted proteins | sample 615371 | NCBI WGS metagenome assembly LDZR01 (sample SAMN03408294, study PRJNA278302) | terrestrial metagenome | isolation source: oil reservoir sample K2 | place: USA: Alaska, North Slope, Kuparuk formation | collected 2013
GTAAACCACCACACATTTTTCTGAGAAAATACCATTTTCTACCAAAAAATCCCTTACTCCATCTGAAACACAGATTATTTTTTCTACCCAGAGGTTAGTTTGTTTGCTTAAAAATTTATTCAATTTAGGTATTGTTCTACAATGAAGCACAGCAGGAATATTTGTCATTTTTGCAGCTAAGATTCCTTCAAGATTGGTTGCAGGCTGATTGTTCATGTATATCAAGTCTATCTTTAAATCTTTTACAAGTTTTGCGATAATTTTGGCGTTAGGTTTTATGCGAAAGAAATAGTCTACCCAAAAAATTGCATATTTTCTTAATTTTTTATTGAAAAACAGAAGAACTCTCAAAAATTCCTTTATAAATTTGACTTTAAACGATTTAGGTTGTTGTGGCAACAAAATAAACTTTACCCCTAACTTTTCAAGCTCTTTTTGAACGTTAGATTCAACCCCTTTGTTATAGTTGTGATAAAACAAAGCAGTAAAATTATATTTTTTCTTGTCTATTCGTTTTAAAAGTTCGATTAAGGAAATAGTCCCTCCGCCCCATTTTTTTCCTGTATCAAGGATTAGAATTTTATGGCTCATTTCCTTTCAACTCGTTAGTTTTTATTCAAACTCAAAATTAAATATAGCTTGAAAAAAGTTTTTTAAAAGCCTCTGAAACAGTAAAAAACAGGGGTTGCAATTTTTTTAAATAGGTATTAACTAAAATTTAAAAAAGTTTAATCAAAGACTTCAAGGAGGGTTTATCATGATCATCATTATGGAACCTCATGTTACTCAAGAAAGCCCTGAGTTTCATTCCCTATTAAAATATCTCGAACGATTTCCTCACTTACAGATCAAGGTGATAGAAAACAAAGGGGTTACCCGTACGCTACTTGAAGTACACCTGATAGGAGAAGACTATATGGTGTCTCAGGAAGATATAGAAAGCTTACCAGGGGTTGAAAAAGCCATAAACGTTACTGCTAAATATAGGTTGATAGGAAGGCATGGGGTTCTTACTGATTTTGGTTTCACCTATAAAGACCTAAAATTTAGTCAGGATTCTTTCCATATCTTTGCAGGGCTTTGTGCTGTAGATACTTATGAAAATGCTGAAGCTATTTTTAAAGCTTTAAAAGAAAACGGGGTGTGTTGTGCCAGAATGGGGGCTTATAAACCAAGAACCTCGCCTTATGACTTCCAGGGATTAGGAAAAGAATGTCTTCCCTGGCTGTTTGACTTAGCAGGAAAATATGGGATTAAAGTAATAGTGATGGAGGTGCTCTCTCCTCATCATATAGATGAAATCAGAGAAGCCCTGGACCTAACAGGCCATCCTTGTGGGGTTATCCTACAAATAGGGACAAGAAACGCCCAAAATTTTGAATTATTAAAAGCTGTAGGCAGACAGCTTGATTTTCCTGTACTTTATAAAAGAGGATATGGCCTTGCCTTAGAAGAAAGCTTGAATGCCGCAGAATACATAGCCTCAGAAGGAAATACCAACATCATCTTTTGCCTAAGAGGGGTTAGAACTCACTTAGGAGATCCTCATAGAAACCTGGTAGATTTTGCCCATGTTCCTGTAGTCAAAAGACTTACCAGATTGCCTGTATGCATAGACCCTTCTCATCCTATAGGTTCCAGAGTAAAAGCTCCAGATGGTATTAGAGACATCTATCATATAACTGCACAGGGGGTAATTGCCGGAGCCAATGCCATCCTGGTAGAGTTTCATCCCTGCCCAGAAAAGGCTTTATGTGATGGGCCTCAGGCCTTGCCATTAGAGGAGCTTCCTCTTTATCTTGAGTATGTATATAAGGTGAGAGAAACCTACTTAGAGCTTAAAAAGTTGGTAAAAGATAAGGGTGTTTAGTGCCTTTTTTTTACCTTCTTTTGACTGGATACAGATAGAAGTTTCAGGTCTGTGTAATGCACAATGTTTTTATTGTCCCCATACCGTCTGGCGAAAAGACTGGTTAGGGGCCAATTTAAGTTTAGCTACTTTTAAGAAACTCCTTCCTTATTTTAAAAAAACTAAACTTGTTTATCTACAGGGCTGGGGGGAACCCCTTCTTAATCCTGAGTTTTTTGAGATGGTAAGGCTGGCTAAAGCCCAGGGAGTTAAAGTAGGTTTTACCACAAATGGCACCTTAATAAACGAAGACCTTGCAGAAAAAATAGTGTTTTCTAAGGTTGACGTTTTAGCCCTTTCTTTAGCAGGGATAGAAACCAACGACCGTTTAAGAAAAGGAACTTCTCTTAATCAGGTTTTGAAAGCTATAGAAACCATAAACTCTGTTAAGACGTTAAAACAGCAAAATCCTCAAATTCATATAGCTTACATGCTTCTCAGATCAAACGAGTATGAACTGGAAAGATTACCTGAATTTTTGGCAGAATATGGTATAAGAGAAATCATAGTTAGCCTTCTTGATTTCGTCCCCTCTAAAGATTTAGAGGAGGAATGTCTTGCTCCTCAAACTGAAGAGGATTTTAACCTCCTTAAAAAGCGGGCTGAAAAAGTGGCTGAAAAAGCTAAATCCTTGGGCTTAAAGATGATTTTCAACCTACCGTCGCCTTGTTCTCAAGGAAGGGTATGTAGCGAAAACCCGATAAAAAGCCTTTTCATTAACTCCCTTGGAATGGTATCCCCATGCGTGTTTACAGGAATTCCAGTCAAACAAAAAACAAACGTCTATTTTGGTAACATCCATCAAGAAACCCTTAAGGCTATATGGAATAAACAGGAATATAAAGAGTTTCGAGAGGCTCATCTTTCTCGAGCTAAACCACCGGTTTGTGCAACCTGTCCCAAAGCAAGGATTGAGTTAGTCTTTTAATCCCTAAAGTAGTAAAATTAAAAAATAGAGGTAAAATAAAGTCCTTATGATTATATCCTTTTTGCCTACTTTTAAAGGTGATGTTAACTATTTTTTGTTCGAACCTTTAGATAAGGATTTTTTTGACCTTTTATCCAAAGCCAAGGCAGTGATCTTCCCTCCTACAGTTACTTCAGACCTTTATTTTTTGGTAAAAAATTCAGGTGTTCCTGTTTTTCCTGAATATACTTTAAGGTTTCAATATCCTGGGAAAATCGGACAAATTTTTATGTGTAAAAACCTAAGACTTCCTCATCCAGAGAGTGTGGTATTGCCAAGGCTTTGTGGATTAGAAGAAAACCCCTATCGCAAGGGAATAAAACTCAGCTTTCCTGTGGTGGTTAAAGGCAACTGGGGAGATGAGGGGACAGAGGTTTTTCTCTTAAAAACTAAAGAGGATTTTTACAACTTTTTACCTACGCTTAAGACTTGGGAGAGGTCTGGTAGATATGGGGTGGTCTTCCAGGAATACATACCTGAGGAGTTTGACGCAAGAAGTGTGGTTATTGGGGATACCATTTTGGTTTTCTTCAGGGCAGGAGGGTTTAAGAAAAACCTGGTGCAAGAAGGTACCATAATCCCTCCTCCTCAACGGGGGTTAAAAAGAAGGGTGGTTGAACTTACCAAAAGAATTATAGCCAAAACAAGATTTAATCTGGTAGCCATAGACTTTCTTTTTAAAGACAAAAAACCCCTGGTAAACGAATTTAATTTTACCTTTGGAAGGCGAGCTTTAGGAGAAAAACGCTACGAGACCTTACTCAAAAAAGCTATCAAAAAATTTTTAGAAGAAGTTTTATGAAAAATCATGAAAAAGTTTTTTATCAAAACCTTAGGATGTAAGGTAAACCAAGTAGAAAGTGCTTACATCGTAGAAAAACTCACAAAAAAAGGGTATATACTGACTGAAAAAGAGGAAGAAGCTGATTTTTTCATCCTTAATTCCTGTATAGTTACCGCAAGAGCAGAAGCTGAGGGAAGGAAGCTTATTAAAAGATGGAATAAGTTAAACCCCGATTTAATCATCGTTGCAGGTTGTTACCCTCAGGCTTATCCGGATAACCTTAAAGGTTGGGGAGAAAAGGCTCAGATTAAAAATCTTCTTCTCTTAGGGCAGAAAGAAAAATTAAAAATTGACATCTTTTTAGAAGAACTTCCTTTTTTAAAAGGCTATACCTTTTCTGAACCAAAGGTTTTTATCGAAGGTCTTTCTAAAGAAAAAGAAGTTGAGGCCCTTTTTATAGAAAGATACTTTTCTCGCTCAAGGGCCTTTATCAAAATTCAGGATGGGTGCGACCAATTTTGTAGTTATTGTATAGTTCCTTATTCAAGAGGAACGCCTCGGAGTTTGCCTTTAGAAAAGGTTTTAGCAGAAATCGAGAAAGTCTTGCTTGCTGGCTACGAAGAAATAGTACTTACAGGGATCCATCTTGGGCAGTGGGGAAAAGATCTGATGCCCAAACAGAATCTACCAGATTTACTTTGGGAAATAGAAAAACTCTTTGAGAAACAAAAAAAAGACCTGATTTTAAGGCTCTCTTCTTTAGAAGTAACAGAAATAACCCCTGAATTTTTAGAGTTTGCTAAAAGCAGTGCCTTTTTAGCCCCCCATTTTCATATCCCTCTACAGAGTGGTTCTGACAGAATCTTAGCCCTTATGAACAGACACTATACCGCTAAAGATTATTTAACTGTTTTAGAAAAACTCTATAATCTTTATCCCCAGGCAACCTTTGGAGCAGATGTAATCGTAGGATTTCCGTCAGAGGATGAATGGGATTTTCAAAAAACCAAAGAAGTTATAGAAAAGTCTCCTTTAAACTGGCTCCATGTTTTCCCTTTTTCTCCAAGGCCTGGCACTCAAGCAGAAAAAATAACCCCAAAGGTCCCCCCTGAGATAATAAAATCTCGGGTAAACTTTTTAAAAAACTTAGGGAGCCAAAAAAGGGAAGTTTTTTTATCCCAAGAAGTGGGCCAAATTAGAAGGGCGGTGGTTGAGACCATCAAAGAAACTGAGGCTCAAGCCCTTTCAGAAAACTACATCTCCCATAAAATCATGTTACCTCAAGGTTTATGTTTAGCCAAAGGGAAGGTATTAAAGGTCAGGTTTATAGCTAAAGAAGGAGACTATTTATTAGGTGAAGTCTTATAAATCTTAATAAAAAGCAAGGTGTAATGAAAACCAGAGGCTAAGGTAAAAAAGATAACCAGCTGGCCAAACACAAAAATAAACGTAGGGTTTAACCGAAGGACCAGCAAATGGAAAAGATAGGTAAAGATAAACCCTATCTGTAAGGCAGTTGAAACCTTTCCTAAGTAGGTTGGTTGAAACTCTATCCTTTTTGAAGACCGTAAATAAAGATAAACAGCCCCAAGAAGAATACCTAAGTCTCTAATCAAAACGATGACAAAAAAATCAAAAGGTAGAAGACGATCATAATAAAGCAAGAAAAACATCACGTTTATAAACGTTTTATCTGCTATAGGGTCAAGGATCTTTCCCAGCTTGGTTTCCCAGTGAAAAGTCCTGGCAAGAAATCCATCTAAAGCATCGCTAAGTCCCCCTGTCAGAAGAAGAAGCAAAAACACATAAACCGGAAGATTTTTGGTCCATAAAATCGGAAAAACTATCGCAAGAATCAGTCGATAAAGGCTTAAAAGATTGGGAAGTTTTAGCATGTCTTTTAACATAAGGTTCATAGATTTTAAATAATACCGTATTTTTAAAAACAATAAAGTTTTTAGACTTCGGAAATTTCAAGGATCTTTTCTATGTTAAAAACCCTTTCCTTACTTCGAAGTTTACAAAAAGCTCTTAGACCAAGGAAGGTTTTACCTTGATAACTCATCTCTTTCATTTCTAAAGGCACAATCCTTCTGCAAGTTTTTATGTTTGAACTTTTTAAATAAACAATTTCTATTTCTCTGTTTTGTTCTATAGCCTTTCTAATGGCTTCAATTTTTTCGTTTAAGCCAAGTTTTTCGCTTGCCTTGATATATTGAAAGTTTGTTAAAAATTTTACCACCTTTTTGTCTAACTTTATATGGCTCTTTTTAACAGGTTTGGTAAGCACGATCCCATCAAGACTAATCCCTCGAGAAAGAGCGACATATAACTGTCCATGGGCAAAGGTGCCTCTTTCTAAGTCTATTACGAGGTTTTTAAACGTTAGACCTTGACTTTTATGGATGGTTATCGCCCAGGCCAGTTTTAAAGGAAACTGGACAAAATGTCCTACAGATCTTACCTCTATTTTAGAAGAGGTTTTATCAAAATAATGTTCATATATATCCCATTTAAAAGGAGTTACCTCAACAAGATAGCCTCGCTGTAAATCTACTTCTATTAACTGCTCTTCAGGGTCTATGTATACCACCCTTCCTATGTCTCCGTTTACCCATCTACCTTGAGGGTCGTTGGCTACAAGCATTACCTGGGCACCTTCTTTAATCTTTAATTCTAACGGAGCTGGTAAATCCTCTGTTTCTATCTTACCGTGGATCTTGCCACAAAACTCAAAGGATTTGCCTGGAAGTCTTTCTAACCTGGTAAGGTTTATCTGTTCTGCTTTAGCGTTGGTGGTGGTAAGATAGACATATACCTCGTCTTCTTCAGGCTCAAAATTAGGTATTACCCTTTGATTAAGTATTTCTAAAGTTTCGTCTTTTAACATCCCGTTTCTTATCTGGTTTAAGATTTCGATAAAAGTCAAGTCAGTTTGACGATAGACCTTCTCAAACTCGATAAACTCAAAAGGGGTTTCTTTAAAGGCTTTAGAGGAGAAAAAATAAGGTGTTTCATAAAGATGGTTAAAGATTTCTTTTTCTTTTGAGGTAACCACCGGAGGTAGTTGGTACAGGTCTCCGATAAGCACCATCTGAACTCCGCCAAAGGGTTTCTTAGGGGAAGGGCCCCATCTTCTTAAAAAAGCCTCTATACAATCAAAAAGGTCTGCCCTTACCATAGAAATTTCGTCGATAATCAATGTGTTAAGGTGTTTATAAACCTCTCTTAGATCTTCGTTGGGTTGAAGCCGATATACCTTATCTAAGGTTATGTCTGGCTTAAAACCAAAAAACGAATGGATGGTTTGTCCCCTTACGTTAAGAGCCGCAACCCCAGTAGGAGCAAGGACTACCATAGACTTAGGAAGTTTTTTTATTAAATACCTAAGAAAGGTGGACTTGCCAGTCCCAGCACGACCGGTTATTAAAAGATTTTGATGAGAGTTGGCAACAAGTTCCCAGGCCTTTTTAAACTGTGGATTAAACTCAATATCCTTCATAATCCTTAGCCTTATTTTAACCTCTATATTCTAAAAATAAAACTCAGAATAGCCAACGGTTGCCATAAACTTAGATGGTGCTATTTTAAAAATACCTGATATTACCGATCTTAAGATTTGAAAAGAAAGTTATTTACCTGTAAAATTCTTTCATCGATGAATCAGATTGTTTTGATCGGTAGTACATAGGGAATTAACTAAAAAATTTAAGGCAAAACACGGTAATGGGTAAAAAGCTTTTTATAGTTGAATCTCCAACCAAGGTTAAAACTTTACAAAAGATTTTATCTTCAAAAGACTTTATCTTTAAAGCCACCTTTGGTCATATTAAAGACTTGCCTCCGAAAACCTTAGGAGTTGATTTAAACACCTTTCACCCTTCTTTTTATTATATAAGTTCAAAGAAAAAGATACTTTCAGACCTGAAAAAATTAGTCTCTAAAGTTGAAGAAGTTTATTTAGCTACCGACCCAGACCGAGAGGGAGAAGCCATAAGTTTTCACCTCTATGAATACCTAAGCTCTGTTAACAAAAACTTAATCTTTAAACGGGTAGACCTTATAGAAATTACTGAGTTCGGGGTAAAACAGGCCTTAAATTCTGTAAGAGACCTTGATAAAGGGCTTTACCTTGCTTACCAATCAAGAAGGGTCTTAGACCGTATCATAGGATATCTAATTTCTCCTAAACTTTCTAAAGCCCTTAACCTTCCTCTTTCAGCAGGAAGGGTTCAAAGTCCTGCTTTGAGGCTGATTGTTGAACGTGAAGAAGAGATAGAAAAATTTGTCCCTGAAACCAGTTTTTCCTTAAGGGTTAAGGTAAAAGATAAAAATAACAACGTTTACGAACTCGATTTATGGTTTAAAAAAGAGCTATATAAAGACAAAGACCCTAAAAAGTTAGAGGATTTTTTTTACCATTATTTAGCTGGTAAAACCCTTTCGTTAGACAACATAACCGAAAAAAAGGCTCTTAAACAACCTCCTTATCCTTTAAAAACTACCACCCTTATAGAGGCAGCAGGAAGTTCCTTAGGGTTTAGTCCCAAGGAGACGATGGCACTTGCTCAGGCTCTCTATGAAAAAGGATTGATCACTTATATGCGGACTGATTCGGTAAGGGTTAGTCCTGTAGCCAAAAAGGCTGCTAAGGATTTTATCCTTGCGAATTTCGGAGAAAAATATCTGGGAAAGGAAAGGAGAGTTAAAGCCTCTAAGTTTGAACAAGGTGCCCACGAATGCATAAGACCTACCAACCTTTTCCAAGAGCCCAAAAATTTAACCTCAAAAGAAAAGGCCCTTTATACGTTGATTAAAAACTTTTTCTTAGCAAGCCAAATGAGTCAGGCGGAATTTTTGGAGTTAACCTATGTTTTTGGAAAAGATCTTTTACCTAAAGGATGGTTTTTGGTTACCAAGCGTAAGACCTTGGTTTTTGAAGGATTTTTAAAGGTTTTAAAAGGAACAGAGAACTATGACCTACCTCTTGGGCTAAAAGAAGGAGACCAGCTCAAGGTGCTCTCTTTTGAAATAAGAGAACATAAGACCAAACCTCCTGAAAGATATACCCCCCACAGCTTAGTAAAAAAACTTGAAAGCTTAGGGATTGGAAGGCCTTCTACCTATGCAACCATCCTGGATGTGTTGTTTAAAAGGAACTACATAGAAAAAGAAGGAAAGTCACTTAAACCCACCCCATTAGGAAGATTGGTATGTCGCTTACTTTTAGAAGGAGCTAAAGTTTTTATGGACTATAAATATACCGCAGAGATGGAAGAAAAGCTTGACCTTGTTGCCAGGGGCGAAGCTACTTATGAAAGTGTAGTAAAAGAGGCCTATGAACTGATAAAGACCTGTCGTTTTCCTTCGAGGGTTTCCACATAGGGAGGATAAATTTTATTTTTAAACCTGCCTTGACAAAATAAAGAGAAAAGAGTAAATTTAAAAATATCATCTGGGCCGTTAGCTCAAACGGTAGAGCAATGGACTCTTAATCCATAGGTTGGAGGTTCGAGTCCTCCACGGCCCATTTTTTCCTTTACTCAGAACACTCAACCACACCACCACACCATACCACACCCTTTTTTCAAAGGACTATCAGATTTTTTTCTTCTAAAGTTGTATATAGAAATGTATAGAGGAATAAAAAACCTCTATCTAATTAAGGGGAAAATTGTATTTCGGGCTCACATCAGAAAAAAATAAATCTAAAAGTTACAATATGGAAAGTTATAGGTAGATCTGAGGACTTTACGGAAGAAGAGCTCAGAAAAATAGCTTCAGAACTTTTAAGAAAGGTATGGCAAAAGGAAAGTGTTTCTTTATCAGCTCAGCAAAAAAATCTACCACTAAAGCATCAGAAAAACAAAAGCAGCTTTTGAGGTTTTGCCTGAGGGAAAGAGGATAGTGGATGTATCGTTTGATTTCGAGTATTACAGTTCTTCGGTGATAAATTATTTGATGTAGAAAGAGGGCTAAGGTGATAGAGGTATTTCAAGGGGATTCAGTTTACAAGTTACAAGGTAGTATATTTGGTATTGTTGGAGATGAACGAGAGATACAGGAGTAGGATTTTACCTGGATTTAAAGAAGCGATATCTAATTTTAGGAGGGGACTTCTTACCCAAAATTGGTAGACACAATTAAATAAACACTATGACCAAAGACTTTGAAAAATTTTTCTATATAAACAAAAAAATAGACTTTTCAAACAAAATCCAAAAGTTGCCAAAAACTAAAAAAGAAGTATACTATCAAACCAAGATGAAGATTCCTAACCGGAAAGGATATTTTGGGAAGTTTGGAGGAAGGTTTGTCCCTGAGACCTTAATTCCCCTTCTTTACGACCTTGAAAAGGCTTATCTTAAAGTAAAAAAAGATCCCTCTTTTTGGAAAGAATGGCAATACCTTCTTAAGGAATATGCCGGGAGACCAACCCCTCTATATTTTGCCCAAAATCTTTCCTCTTACCTTGGGAAAAAGATCAAAATCTACTTAAAAAGAGAAGACCTTCTTCATACCGGAGCCCACAAAATCAACAACACCATCGGTCAGGTTCTTCTGGCTAAGAGGATGGGTAAAAACCGGATCATTGCTGAAACAGGAGCAGGACAGCACGGGGTAGCTACAGCCACTGCCTGTGCGCTTTTAGGCCTAAATTGTGTGGTCTACATGGGGGCTAAAGACACTGAAAGGCAAAAATTAAACGTCTTCAGGATGAAGCTTTTAGGAGCAGAAGTAGTCCCTGTCTATTCTGGTACTCAAACCTTAAAAGACGCCATAAACGAAGCCCTGAGAGATTGGGTTACTAACGTAACCTCTACTTTATACGTAATCGGCTCAGTGGTAGGGCCTCATCCTTACCCTATGATGGTAAGAGATTTCCAAAGTATTATCGGGCTTGAGATAAAAAAACAGATCCTAAAAAAAGAAGGACGTCTCCCTGATTTAGTGCTTGCCTGTGTAGGAGGAGGCTCCAATGCCATGGGGACTTTTTATCCCTTTAGGCAGGACCTTCAGGTAAGACTTGTCGGGGTTGAAGCCGCAGGAGAAGGCTTACATACAGACCATCATTCAGCTACCTTAGCCGTAGGAGAACCTGGGGTCTTACATGGGATGCTTACCTATCTACTTCAAGATAGGGTAGGGCAGATAAAAGGAGCTCACTCTATAGCCCCTGGGCTTGATTATCCAGGGGTAGGGCCTGAACATGCCTATTTTAAAGACTCAGGCCGGGCTGAGTATGTGTCAGTTACCGATGAGGAAGCCCTTGAGGCCTTTCAATTACTTTCTGAAAAAGAAGGCATCATCCCTGCGTTAGAGTCTGCCCATGCAGTAGCTTATCTTTTAAAAATTGCTAAAGACCTCCCTAAAGACACCATCGTGGTGATAACCCTTTCTGGAAGAGGAGATAAAGACGTTGCCTCTGTAAGAGAATACTTGGAAGGGAACTAAGCTTGATGGAAAAAAACGCCTCTTTGATAAAAAAGGCTATAAACACCATTAAATCTAAAGGTGATGTAGCTATCATTCCTTACATCTGCTGCTGGGACCCTGACCTTGAAACCACAGAGGCTATCCTATGGGAATTGGCTGAGGTTGAACCAGCCTGTATCGAGTTAGGTTTCCCTTTTTCAGACCCTGTTGCAGATGGGCCAACCATCCAAAAAGCTATCGTGAGAGCCCTTGAACATCAACCTACCTTTGAAGCCTATTTTGAATTTATCTCAAGACTAAATCAAAAAGGATTCCCTTATCCTATTGTTTGTATGACCTACTATAACATCATCTACCGGTTTGGTTTGGAAAAAACCGTAGAACATGCTTTACAATCAGGTCTTGCTGGTTTTATCATCCCAGACCTACCTATAGAAGAAGCCCAACCCTGGATAAAGGCAAACCAAAACTCAGGTCTTGCCACCATCTTTCTTGCAACCCCTACCTCCTCTGAAGATCGCATCCAAAAAATTGTTAAACACACCAAAGGATTCCTTTACTATGTTTCTATTACAGGTATAACAGGAGCCCGAGACTCTCTACCAGAAGACTTAGCAGATCGACTAAAAATCACTAAAAATCTTTGCGGAAATAATCTCCCTTTAGCCGTTGGGTTTGGCATCTCAAAAAAAGAACAAATAAAGCTTCTCTATCCTTACGCAGACGCCTTTATCATAGGTAGTGCCATAGTAAAAATCATAGAAGAAAAGGGGAAAAACTCACCTAAGGAAATAAAAACCTTCTTGAAAAACCTTAAAAATCTGTAACATGTCTGTAATTACTGTTAAAACTAAGCCATCTTACCAGATATTGATCAAACCTCATATCTTTGATGAAATAGCCGAAGACCTAAAAGCCTCTTTTAACTTTGGCAAAGTAGCTATCATCACCGATGACACGGTAAAAGCTCTTTACGGAGAAAAGCTTTCATTCCAGTTAAATACCTCTGGAATCAAGGCTGAAATTTTCTCTTTTCCTCCTGGAGAAGGGTCTAAAACCATAGACACGGTGATCTCTTTAGCCCGAAGCCTTATTCAAAAAAGGTTTGACAGAAAAGACCTTTTGATTGCTCTTGGAGGTGGGGTAGTAGGAGACATCACAGGGTTTCTGGCAAGCATCTACCTGAGAGGGGTAAAATATGTACAGGTCCCAACCACCCTTCTTTCCCAGGTAGACTCTTCTGTCGGAGGAAAAACCGGGGTTGACCTGCCAGAAGGCAAAAACCTTATCGGCACCTTTTACCAACCAAGTAGGGTTTACATCGATCCCGTGGTTTTAAAAACCTTACCTAAAAGGGAAATTCAAAACGGACTTGCCGAGGTAATAAAGTATGGCTGTATCTTAAAAAAGAAGTTGTTTACTTTTATCTCTCAAAAAGGAGAAGAGCTTTTTCAACTAAACCCTGAAGACCTTCAATACCTTATCTATGAAAGCTGTAAAATTAAAGCTTATGTAGTTTCCAAAGATGAAAAAGAAGCAGGACTAAGAAAAGTTCTAAACTTTGGGCACACCATCGGACATGCCCTGGAAACTGAATTAAACTATTCTATTCCTCATGGGCTGGCAGTAGCCTTAGGGATGCTTGCCGAGGCAAAACTTTCAGAAAAACTTGGGGTTGCAGAAAAAGAGGTTTTTTCTCCTTTAAAAAATATTTTAGCGAATCTTTCCTATCCTCTCAGCCTTCCTTCTAATCTATCTCCTCAACAAGTGTTAAAACACCTTTCAAAAGATAAGAAGGTTTTTCAGGGGAAACTGACTATAGTGCTTCTTAAGCGTATAGGAAAATATTGCTTCTATGAAGACCCTCCTACCAAAAAAATCCTTGAAACTTTAGAAGAATTAAGATAAAATTGTAAAATATATTAATAGTAGTATTATCGTATAATTAAACATACGAGGTTTTTTATGAGTATCGAAAGACTTGAGTCTGAAAAAGAGGGAATAAGTTTTTACAAACTTTGTGCTTCAGGAAACGACTTTATCGTTATTTTAAACTTTAGTGGTGAGATCTCTCCAGAAGAAGGGAGAGAACTTGCCAAAAAACTCTGTCGTCCCAAATTTTCTGTATCAGCAGATGGTCTTATCTTGCTTGAAAAATCATCAAATCCACAAGCTAAGTTTGCCTGGAGGTTTTTTAACTCTGACGGAAGCGAAGCCGAAATGTGCGGAAACGGTGCAAGATGTGTAGCAAGGCTTGTTACAGAACTTGGACTTTTCGAAAGCCCTTTTTATTTTGAAACCAAAGCAGGACTAATCTATGCTGAGGTTAAAGGGAAACGGGTAAAGGTTGCCCTTACTTCTCCTAAAGATTTAAAGCTCAACCTGGTTTTACGTACAGACTATGATTGGTTTTTAGCCCACTTTGTAAACACCGGTGTTCCTCATACAGTTATCTTCTGGGAGGACATAGAAAACGCACCGGTAACCAAGATAGGGCCTAAAATAAGATACCACGAAGCCTTTAGTCCAGCAGGAACCAACGTTAACTTTATAAACATCGTAGAAAAAGACGGTCAGAAAATTATCCAAATAAGGACTTATGAAAGAGGGGTCGAAGGAGAAACACTTGCTTGTGGGACCGGTTCTGCAGCTTCAGCATATATAGCCTATAAACTTGGTCTGGTAAACTCTCCGGTAAACGTTCTTACCAGAGGTGGAGAGCTTTTAACCATTTACATTGAAGAAAATGAGAATAAAATCTACTTAGAAGGAGATACCCTTTTGGTGTTTAAAGGGACAATTTTCGAAGACGCTTTAAAATAAATAAGGAGGGCATTAAAAATGAACCTGCAGGGCTCTATAGTAGCCTTAGTTACCCCTTTTAAAGATGGAAAGGTAGATGAAACTTCTTTGAGAGGATTAATTCGCTGGCACCTTCAACAAGGCACAGACGGAATTCTTGTCCTTGGAACAACCGGAGAAGCCGCAACCTTGGAAAAAGAAGAGAGAAAAAGGGTTATGGAAATAGCCCTTGAAGAGGCCAAAGGTAAGGTACCTCTTATCGTTGGTACAGGAACAAATAACACAGCAAGAGTTCTTGAATATACAAAACTTGCCGAAGAGATGGGGTTTGATGCAGCCCTTATCGTTACTCCTTATTACAACAAACCAACCCAAAATGGCCTTTACGCTCACTATAGCTACATCGCTAAACAAACCAAAATACCTATCATCTTATATAATGTGCCTGGCAGAACCTCGGTAAACATGCTCCCTGATACCACCGCCAAATTGGCAGAAATAGAAAACATCATCGCCATCAAAGAAGCCTGTGGGGATATAAAGCAGGTTACCGAACTTTTGATGAGATGTCCAAAAGATTTTATAGTGCTTTCAGGGGATGACTTTACTGCCCTGGCTACGGTATTTTTAGGAGGAAAAGGGGTAATTTCTGTGGTTGCCAACGTAACCCCTAAGGAAATGGCAGCCCTTATGCGTTATGCCCTAAGCGGGGATATTGCCAAGGCCAACGAACTAAACCTTTACCTTTATCCGTTATACAAGGCTATGTTCATAGAAACCAACCCTGCACCTGCTAAACATGCCCTTTGGCTCATGGGAAAGATTGAAACCCCTGAGGTAAGACTACCTCTTGCTGGGTTAACAGAAAGTTCAGCAGAACAATTAAAGAAACTGTTACAAGAAAAATATAAACTTATCTAACCCCCCTATCAGGGCCAAATGTTCCACGTGGAACATTTGGCCCTGACTGTTTTTTTTTGAAGTTCAGGCTCAAAATAACTATATGGATTCATATCCATCTAAAGGTTTTATGGCAAAAATTAAAATCACTCAGCAAAGGCATAAAAAGCTTCTAAGGTAAAGGGAAAAAACTGAAAAATTCCAAGACTCAATTTCTAATTTTGGCATGTTTTCTCCATACATGTGAAGAAATTACAAAGTCTCACCAAATTATTTGTTAATAGGCTTTAAGCTTTTCAAAAGACAAAGTAGATGGTAATATAATAAAAAACAACTCTTTTAGTGCGGCAGGAGGGGCAAATGAAAGTAATTGCCTTTAACGGAAGTCCAAGGAAGCAGGGAAACACCCAAAAAGTGCTTGAACTCTTGGCAGACGAGCTAACTTCTCAAGGGATAAAAACCGAGATCATTCAGGTTGGAGATAAAGCCATCAGAGGATGTCTTGCCTGTTATACCTGCAGGAAAAAACAGAACGAAAGGTGTGCTATAGAGGATGAGGTAAACGATTGGATTCAGATGATGAAAAAGGCTGACGGGATAGTTTTGGCATCTCCTGTTTATTTTTCTGGGATAGCAGGGACGATGAAATGTTTTTTAGATCGAGCTTTTTTAGTTTCTGCGGTAAACGGGAATCTTTTTAGGCACAAGGTTGGGGCTGCTATCGCAGTATGTAGAAGGGCAGGTGGTGTTGCCACCTACGACCAACTTTTACATTACCTAACTTATGCAGAAATGGTTGTGGCTACCTCTAACTACTGGAACGGAGTATTTGGGCTCAGTCCTGGAGAGGTTTTACAAGACGAGGAAGGAAAACAAATAGTAAGGATTTTAGCTAAAAATTTAGCCTGGTTACTAAAGACTACCCAAGGGAAAAGGGCGAAAAGCTTAAGTCCAGAAATAGAGCCCAAAATATTTACCAATTTTATAAGATAATTTTTCTTAAAAAGAGGTGTTCCACGTGGAACACAAGGTTTCTCAAAACGAAGATTTAAAATCTTTCTTAAAAAGTACCTTCTATTTTAATCGGCTGTCTGAAGATGACCTCTCTAAACTTAGTGAAATCGCTATGGTCAAAAAATTTTCCAAAAAAGAACATATCTTTGCTGAAGGAGACAGAGCTACCGGATTTTATCTGGTAAAAGACGGCTGGATAAAAATTTACAAACTTTCTCCAGAAGGCAAGGAAATGGTAGTACATATCTTTGGATCTGGGGAAATTTTCGGAGAAATAGTATTGGCTGGGGTGGGAGAATATCCTGCCTGGGCACAGGCTCTTACAGAAACCGAAGTAATATTTTTTGAAAAGAACCTTTTTAAAAGCTTGATCGGAAGATCACCAGATTTATGCCTTACTCTTTTATCTGCCTTTGCCTTCAAAATAAAAGACTTGCTCCATAGCCTTGAGAATATAACTTTAAAAGATGCTAAAGAGAGACTCCTAAAGTTTCTTTATCACGCTGCCAAGGCTTCTCCAGAAAGACTTATAAAACTTGAAATCCCTAAATCTCAATTAGCTTTGCTTTTAGGTATTACCCCAGAAACTTTTTCAAGGCTTTTAAAGAAACTTGAGGAAGATGGATTTATTAAGGTTGATGGCAAGCAAATCTGGGTTAATGATAGAGTTTTAACCTAACTAAACCTAGTTTAAGTTTAAACATGCAACAGCTTTACCTTATACAAAAAAGGAGGGGACATCTTGATGAAAATAGCCTTTATCTGTACAGGAAACTCTGCAAGAAGTCAGATGGCTGAAGGTTATGCTAAACATTTTGCAAATCTTTATAAGCTGAATATAGAAGTATACTCAGCTGGTTCAAACCCTGCTTCAAGTATAAACCCCTTAGCCATAAAGGTTATGGCTGAAGAAGGGATAGATCTATCTTCTCAAAGGCCCAAATCTTTTCAGGAAATCCCGTTTGATCAGATCAATATAGTTATAACCCTTTGTGGAGACGCTAAAGAAACCTGCCCTTATGTTCCTGCCCAGAAAAGAGAACACTGGGGACTTCCTGACCCTGCTAAAGCTGAAGGAACTGAAGAAGAAAGATTAAAAATTTTTCGCAAGGTCAGAGATGAAATAAAAGAAAAAGTTAAAAAACTTATCCTTTCCCTTAAAAACCCATAAACTTCATCTATCCCTAATTTTTATAAAAATTTAAAAACCTTTTAACATAGTTTTAACCTTTCTCTTTTATCTTTCTTATTAACAAAATAACCCAAAACATCACAAGGAGGTGACTTATGAACCAGGAGTTTTTTATAAGCCTAATTAGAAGTTGTATAAAAGATTGGGGACTAAAAGTTTTTGATAAATCTCCTGTTTTGACAGAATTTTTTAACTATCAAAAAGTAGCGAACCTAAAAGATTTTTCTTACAAAGGGTGGTATGAAAACGATCTCTTAGGGCTAATTATGGTGATAACTGCTGAAAAAAAACTAGTAATCCAGTATGCCAAAAAGGTATATCCCCATTTTATGATAGACTTTAACCTACTTAAAAACTTAGACCCATTCTGTTTAAAGTCTTTTCAAGAACTCATTCAGGAATTAACCCAAAAGGTATTAGATAGATTAAATCAAAAGAACCTAAAATTTTGTATTAAAACTCAAGAATTTTTCAGGTCTTCTAATTTATCTCAAAGTTTTTCTGGAATGTTAAATCTTTCCTTTAGTTATAGAATACCTCCCATAGGAGATTTAAGTTTTTATTTAATAAGTGGTCCCAAGGAATATCTTGCTAAGAGAAACTTAGATTCAGGATATTTAAAGTCTTTTTATAATCCTCAAAAGGCCTACTTGGTTGCCTAAACATATCTATAACTATGAATATGTATTTTTTTAATTTAGACCGTAGACTTAGAGACCTTGTGATTAAGGTTCCCGCGATTCATTTTGAAGTGTTTGTCAGAGAAGCCTTTTTACTTTTTATGAAAGATGAAAACTTTAATCTCCTTCCAGTCATAAACTACGATGAATTCGTGGTAGGACAACTTCAGAGGAGGAGGTTTTTAGAGCATATCATTTTAGGAAAGTATGGATACGGAATCCATCTAAATGGGAATAAAAAGGTAAGAGATGTGATGGAACCCCCAGGTTTAACCCTTGAGGCTTCTAATACCATAGAAGAAGCTGCGATGCAACTACAAAATAGAACCTATCCTCATACTTATGATGACATAATCGTAGTAGAAAAAGGAAGGTATTTAGGGGTGGTATCGGTGTCTCTTTTGATAGAGGCCTTAGCTCAAAAATCACTGATGCTTGCCAAAGATGCTAATCCTCTTACAGGCCTTCCTGGAAACTGGGCTATCAAAAATGTAATAGAAGAAAGAATATCAAAAATGGAAGATTTTGACGTAATCTACATAGACATAAACCATTTCAAACCTTTTAACGATAAATATGGATTCGCTAAGGGTGATGAGGTCATCATATCTCTTGGTGAAATAATAAAAGAAACAGTAAATGGAAAGAAAAACACTTTTGTTGGCCACATTGGAGGGGATGATTTTATAGTAATATGCCCACCAGAGACTTCCTTAGAAATAGCAGAAAAGATTAAAGAAGAATTTGAAAAACTTTTGCCAGATTTTCATGGAAAAGACTTTTTAACTGGATATTATCTTTCTAAAGACAGAGAGGGTAAAGAAAAAAACTTCCCTCTCCTTTCTCTAACCTTTGCCATAGTAAGTAGCACTAACAGGAAAATAACCTCTTATGCCCATTTAGCTTCTATAGCCTCAGAGGTCAAAGCTAAAGCTAAGAGTATGGCAAGAGAGGCAAAAAATTCTGTAATCTTTAAGGATCGAAGAAAAGACAAGACTACGGAGGTTAGCTTTTATGAACGAAACGAACTTTTTTCTTCTTGAAAGTCATCTTGATATTTACCTTCAACCTGTAGTAAATCTTGACACAGGGAAGGTGTTAGGGTTTGAAGCTTTAGTAAGAGGTATTAATCAAGAAAAAAACCTAATCATCCCTCCTAACGTGCTTTTTGAATTAGCTAAAAAACAGGGAGTTCTGATAGAATTTGATCGTACCTGTAAAGCACTGGCTATGAAAAAATTCAAAGAATTTGGGTTAGAACGGGACTTTTTACTCTTTCTCAACGTTAACAGCGAAACGATCGACCTTGGACTTGCAGGAACTAACTGGATTAAGAAAAAGGCTAAATACTATGGGATAAGCCCTGAAAGTATCGTAGTGGAAATAAGCGAGGCTAAAATTGCACATACTGAAAAACTGGTATCTTTTGTAGAAAAGTACTTAAGTTATGGATTTTTAATAGCTCTTGATGACTTTGGGGTTAGGCATTCAAATTTAGAGAGGTTAGTACTTCTTGATATACATTATGTAAAATTAGCCAAACCCTTTATTCAAGACCTAAATAACTTCAAAAAGAAACAAAAACTTTTAGAGGTAATGTATATCTTAAGTCAAAAAATAGGCTTTTTTGTCGTTGCAGAAGGAGTAGAAACCTGGGAGGAAGCTCTTTTCTTAAAAGCTCAAAAAATTCCCTTAGCCCAGGGATATCTTTTTGCCCATCCCAATCCTAACCCTAAAGAGGCTCTCTTCTTAGCAGAAAAGAGACTTAGAGAATTAGAAAGGATAGGGGCTAATCCGCAACCATTAGGATTAATTAACCCTCTATTTCCATCTCCTTGAAGGAACATCTTCTATCGTATCCTTTCGGACAAAAAGTACCTTGATGGTTTCATACTCACTAAAAGCTTCTTTTACCATGTTCTCTACATCTGATAATATCTTACTCACCTGAAACCTTACCATTACATCCTTAAGGTTTGTATCGTGGCTTAACAAAAACAGAGCATCCCACATTATGATACTTGAAATTTTAGCCCCTATCTTGTTATTAAGCACATCTCTTATGCTTTTAATGTCATCCACACAACCGATAAGAGCTCCCATAAGATAAGGGGCAAAATATACCCCTGAAACCAAAGTATAAAACCTGAAGATATCAGTCTCAGTTATAATCCCAACTACCCTGAGATTTCTATCTACCACAGGTAGGCCTGAAACTTTATTTTCAAGCATGATGACAGAGGCCTTTTCTATGGTTTCATCTGGATAGGTATATATAGGATCTTTGGTCATAACTTGTTTTATTGGAATATTTTTTAACTCCTGAAAAAATTCATCAAACCTGGGATCTTTGATGATGTCTTTAGCTTTATAAGGAAGTAATCCTTTTATGTCGGTAAGGGTTATGATACCGGTAAGTTTACCATTCTTAGTAATAGGGATCTTCCTAAAGGTTTTAAAATCTTCTAAAATCTTAAAAGCTTTTTCTAAGGTTTCATCTTCTTCTAAGGTTACTACATTTTCTGTCATCCAATCTTTAACAAGCATTCTAACCCCCTTTGTGTTAAATTTTTAAAAATCTTTGCTATATACTTTTATTATAGGAATCTAACCGACTGAATCAAGAGGTTTTTGTAACTTTTTTATGAAAAAATATTTTTGGTGAGTTTTTATTTTATTTATGATTCTGTAAAGACCAGTTTTATCTGAGGAAAGTTATCAAAAAGTAAGGAGATATTTTCCTGAGAAAGTAAAAGCTTGTCTCCGTTTATCTCAAAGTTTACGATGGCATCAGGATAGGTGATCTGAAGGCGGAAAGGGAAAGTATTCGTTTCTTCCTTAGTAACAAAGGTCTTCAAAAATTCTAAAAATTGTCTGTTTGCTAAGGTGTGAGGTACACAAACATTAACCACTCCTTCCTTAAAAAATCTAAAATCATTAAAAGGAGCAAGGTCTTCTACTAAAAGGGTTAAGGAATCCTCATCTCTGTCTACGGCAACTCTAAACCAGAGAATAGATCCTTCGGACATTACAGAAAAGTTTTGTTTGTAAAGATTCGGAAAAACCAGAGCTCTTTCCGAAGAAAACTCGTCTTCTATCGTAAGAATAGCCATCTTATCCCCGTTTTTTGTCTGCTTAAGCTTTATCTCTGAAATCAACCCCAGTAACACTACCTGCGCGCCGTCTTCTACTTGAGAAAGATTTTCTAAGTTGTAAGGGGTAAACACTTCTATAAAACGCCGGAGTCGTTTTACTGGATGGTCTGAAAGATAAAAACCAAGGCTTTCTTTTTCAAAAGCAAGCTTTGTTTCTAAATCCCACTCAGGTACTTCTTCTAAGGTATAAGAAGTAGACGGATTTAAAAGGGTGGCTTGCCCAAAAAGAGAAGAAAATTTGGTTTGGGTGGTAACAGAGAGGATCGAAGGAAGATTATGCATTAGCTTAGCTCTGTTTTGGTCTAAGCTATCAAAAGCACCAGCTTTTATCAAAGCTTCTATAGTTTTGCGGTTTACTTTTTTGGTGTCTACTTTATTGCAAAAATCCCAAAAAGAACTATAAGGACGTTTGTTGATAATCTCGTTTACTGCCTCTTCCCCTACGTTTTTTACTGCTTGAAGCCCTACTCTAATAGCTCCTTGTTCTACAGTGAAGCCTACATCACTTAAATTTATATCTGGAGGAAGAATAGGTATCCCCATTTCATTGGCTACAGAGATATATTTACTTACCTCTTCTCTTTTATCAACCTCGTAAGTAAGGATAGAAGCCATAAAGTAAACAGGGTAGTGGGCTTTTAGATAAGCTGTCTGATAAGCCACTAAAGCATAAGCTGCCGAATGGCTTTTGTTAAATCCGTAGTCAGCAAATTTTTCTATAAGATCAAATACCTTTTGAGCGATGTCTTCAGGAATTCCTCTATCTACAGACCTTTTAACAAACTCTTCTTTTAGGCTTTCCATCAACTCTTTTTCTTTTTTTCCAATAGCACGCCTAAGAAGGTCAGCTTCCCCCAGAGTATATCCAGCCATCACCTGGGCTATTTGCATAACCTGTTCTTGATAAACGATTACCCCGTAGGTTTCTTTTAAAATAGGCTCTAAAAGTGGATGTAGATATTCTGGCTTCCTTCTTCCATGTTTGGTTTCGATATACTGGTCTACCAGCCCACCCTCTAAGGGACCAGGACGATAAAGAGCTAAAACTGCGATAAGGTCGTTAAAGTCGGAGGGTTTAAGCCTTCTTAAAAGGTCTTTCATTCCTTGAGATTCTAATTGAAAGACTCCGTCAGTTTCGCCTGCCCTTAACAGTTCAAACGTTTTGGGGTCATCAAGAGGGATCCGATTTAAATCTAAGTCTATCCCCTCATATTTTTTGATAAGTTTAAGGGTTTTATCTATGATGGTAAGGGTTTTAAGCCCTAAGAAATCAAACTTAATAAGGCCAACAGCTTCGCAGGCCTTCATATCAAACTGAACAACTATTTCATTTTCCTCGACCTTCATCAAAGGAGCTGTCTCTATGATGGGTTTACCTGAAATAATAACCCCTGCTGCATGCTGACTTGCATGTCTTGGAAGGCCTTCAAGTTTTTTAGCCAGGGTAAAGAGTTTCTTTATCTCTTCATTTTTTTGCATAAGTTCTTGAAACTCTGGCCTTTCAAGTTCTTTTTCTAAAGACACATCAATCCCTGGACTTATCATTTTAGCGATAGGGTCTATCTCCTTAGGTTTAAAACCAAGGACTCGTCCTACGTCTCTCACTACTTGTCTTGCTTTTAACTGACCAAAGGTAGCAATTTTAGCGATATACTCTCTCCCATAAGTCTGAGCTACATATTCTATCACTTCATCTCTTCTTTCTTTGCAAAAGTCAACGTCTATATCAGGAAGACTAGGACGTTCTTTGTTTAAAAACCTTTCAAAAAGAAGGCCCCATCTGATAGGATCAAGGTTGGTAATTCCTAAGGCATAAGAGGTGAGGGCTCCAGCAGCAGACCCTCTTCCTGGCCCAACAGGTATCCCTTTTGACCGTGCCCATTCTATAAAATCACAAACGATAAGAAAATAACTGGCATAACCTTTTTCGATGATAACCTCTAACTCCTCTTCCAATCTTTGACGATAAATCTCCTTTTCGGCAGCAAGTTGTCCTGTTTCTTCTAACTCAGATAGTCTTTTTTCAAGACCCTCTCTAGCCTTTTTGCTAAAATAACTCTCGGCAGTTTCTCCTTCAGGAACTTTAGCCTTGGGGAAAAGGACTTCTCCTGTTTTAAGTTCTAAATTTACCTTTTCAAAAACCTCCAAGCTATTGGTAAGCACCTCCGAAGGCAGGTCTTGAAACCTTTTGGCCATATCTTCCGCACTTGCTAAATAGAGCATATCAGTGTTAAACTTGAACCGGTCTGGGTCAGAAAGCTTGTGTCCTGTTTGAATACAGAGCAACACCTCATGAGCCAAAGCGTCTTCTTTGTCTAAATAATGACAATCTGCAGTAGCTACACATTTTATTTTGAGTTTTTCTGCTATCTCTAAGATTTTTTGGTTACAGACTTCCTGTTCTGAAAGACCATTTCGCTGGACTTCAAGATAAAAATCCTCCTTAAACAAGTCTTTATACCACTTAGCTACCTCTATAGCTTTGTCAATCTGGTTAAAAAGGATAAGCTTAGGGATCTCCCCTTCTAAACAGGCAGAAAGGGCTATTAGCCCTTCGTGATGTTTAACCAAAAGTTCTTTATCTATCCTGGGCCTATAGTAAAAACCTTCTAAATAGGCTTTAGAGGCAAGTTTGATTAAATTTTTATATCCTACCTCATCTTTGGCTAAAAGAACCAGATGATGTCCTGCCTCTCCGCGCTTAGCAACCTTTTTATCAAATCTTGAATTTTCTGCTACGTAGAACTCGCATCCGATAATAGGCTTTAAACCTGCTTCTTTTAAAGCCTTGTAAAAATGAATGATTCCATATAAAGTGCCATGGTCGGTGATAGCGCAGCCAGGAAGCTGATAGTCTAAGAGCCTATTTACTAAGTCTTTAATACGGATAGCACCGTCAAGGAGACTCCATTCAGTATGAAGATGAAGGTGAACAAACTCCCCCATAAGGCTACGTTCAAAAAAATAAACTATTCAGTAGGGGTTAAAAAGAGCTGATTTAAGTCTAAAGGTCTCTGGCCAAGCTCTTTATCTAAATAAAAAAGGGCTTGAGGGTCGTTTTTTATAAGTTTTAGTTTAGAGAGGATAGTTTTAAAAGAGGCTTCTTCTTCTACTTGTTCGTTTACAAACCACTGAAGGAAATTATCGGTTGCGTAATCTTCCAGTTTTTTAGCTAAACTTACCAGTTGGTTTATTCTTTTGGTTACTTCTTTTTCGTGATTATAGGCAAACTCAAAAACAGCTTCAGGGGAATCCCACTTGTTAGGCGGTGCTGGAATTTCTTGTAAAATCACTTTACCATCCCTTTCTACGACAAACTTGTAAAATTTCATCGCATGCATAAACTCTTCTGCTGTCTGAGCCTTCATCCATTTAGAAAACCCATCTAACCCTAAATCGTCAAAATAGGCTGCCATAGAAAGATATAAGTACCCTGAATAAATTTCCCACTTAATCTGTTCGTTTAAGGCTGCCTCGATTTCTTTTTTCATAGGAATTTCCTCCTTTTTAGCTTTATATATTTTAAACCTTTCTTAACCTTACGGCAAAAAATCCATCTAATCCGTGTTTATGGGGAAAGGTTCTTAAGTATTTATTTTCTACACAGAGTTCTTTTACTTTTTCTGGACAGGTTTTGCTAAGCACTTTAGCAGGATCTTCCAGCATAAACTCTGGATGGGACTGTAAAAACCTTTCTATTATCTGTTCGTTTTCTTCAGGCTCTAAACTACAGGTTGCATATACCATTATACCACCTTTTTTAAGAAAAGGGGCTAACCCTTCAAGAAGTCTTAATTGCCTTTCGGGTACCCTTAAAAAATCTTCCTCAGTACGAGCCCATTTAACGTCTGGATGTTTTCTTATCACTCCCGTTCCAGTGCAAGGAGCATCTATTAAAATATAATCAAAAAAAGGAGGTTGCAACTCTTTAAGCTTTTCTACCACATCCCCCACAAATACCTTAGGAAGTTTTAAACCTAATCTTTGAAAATTCTCTTTTAGTTTTTCCAACCTCCATTCATAGAGGTCAAAAGCCCAGATGGTACCTTTATCCTGCATAAGCTCCGCCATATGAGTGGTTTTACCTCCCACCCCTGCACAGGCATCAAGAACCTTAGCCCCTGGTTTGGGATTTAACAAAAACCCTACCAGCTGGCTAGCTGAATCCTGCACACTTATCCAGCCGAAATGATAAGGTTTAAGTTCAGAGATCTTTCCTCTAAAACCTTCTAATACGATCCCTGAAGGTGAATAAGGACAAGGTTTAGCTGTAGGCACTTCGTCTTTTTGCAAATACACCAAAAGACTGTCTCGAGAAACTCTTAAAGTATTAACCCTTATTACTAAAGGGGACCTTTCGTTGCTTGCACGCAGCAAAGCCTCAGTTTCTTCTCTCCCAAACCTTTGAAGCCACCTTTTTACCAACCATTCAGGAAAGGAATATTTTACTGAAAGATAATATACCTCATTAAAATCAGGGGGTTCTGGTAAGTTATCTTTATTCTCAAGCACTTTATGTAATACTGCATTTACCAGCCCTCTTATCCAGGCCCCTCTCCTTCTTGCAGAAAGGATTTTAAGACTTTCTGCTATAGCTACTCTTTCTGGGATCCGGGTGTAAAGAAGTTGATAAGCACCTAAACGAAGTATATTTCTGACCTCTGGGTCCATTTTTTCTAAAGGATGTTCAGAAAACCTTGCAAGGATAAAATCAAGATAATAGAGATGTCTAACCACTCCATTTACCAGTTCACTCACCAAAGCTCTGTCCCTTTCATCTGGCAACACACTTTTAGTAAGAACCTGTGAGAGGACCTCATCTAAAAGAGGTTTCCCTTTTTCCCAGCGAATAAGAATTTTTAAAGCTACTGCTCTTGGGTTGGTTTTCGATAGTCTTGGCATGGTGCTAAAATTATAAAATCGTTATTCCCACTGAAGGGCCATTTGTTTTAAGGTAAAAAGCCTGTCCCTCAAGACCGCGGCTTTCTCAAACTCGTAATTTTTGGCTGCTTCTTTCATTTCTTTTTCTACCCTTGCTATCTCCTGTTTTAGAGCTTCCAAGCTCTCAAAACTTTCAGAGATCTCGATTACCTTTTCTAAATCTACAAAATCTGCTTCTACTATTTTCATCAGAGGATCATCTAAGGATTTTACCACAGTTTGGGGAATAATACCATGCTTTTTATTATATTCCTCCTGAATTTTACGCCTCCGTTCTGTTTCTTTTACGGCTTTTTCTATAGCAGGGGTTATGGTTTGAGCGTAAAGAATGGCTGTCCCGTTTACGTTTCTTGAAGCCCTTCCTATCATCTGGATAAGACTTCTCTCAGAACGCAAAAAACCCTCTTTGTCTGCATCCAAAATAGCAATCAGAGAAACCTCTGGTAAGTCTAACCCTTCTCTCAAAAGGTTTATCCCTATAAGGACGTCATAAACCCCTCTTCGTAAATCTCTTATTATTCTTGCCCTTTCAAGGGTCTTTAAGTCAGAATGCATATAACAAGCCTTAATACCAAGGCCTTGATAATAGTCTGTAAGCTCTTCAGCCATTCTTTTAGTAAGGGTACACACAAGAACCCTTTCGTTTTTTTCTACCCGCTTTTTTATTTCAAAAAACAGGTCTTCCACCTGATTTTCAGAAGGTCTGATCTCTACCTTAGGGTCAAGAAGCCCTGTAGGACGAATGATTTGCTCTATTACTCTCCCCTGTGCTTTTTCGAGTTCATACTCCCCTGGGGTAGCAGAGACATAGATTACCTGATTAACCCTTTCTTCAAACTCTTCAAACGTCAAAGGACGGTTATCAAGAGCTGAAGGTAGTCTAAAACCATATTCTACCAAGGTTTCCTTTCTGCTACGATCACCTCGATACATTCCTCTTAACTGAGGGATGGTTATATGGCTTTCGTCTATGAAGATCAAAAAATCATCTGGAAAGTAGTCAAGCAAGGTATAAGGAGGCTCTCCTGGTTTTCTTCCGTCTAAATACCTGCTGTAGTTTTCGATCCCTTTGCAATAACCTATCTCTTCTAAAAGTTCGAGATCATACAAGGTTCTTTTCTCAAGTCTTTCTGCATAAAGATATTGACCTTGCGACCTAAACCATTCAACCCGCTCTTTTAGTTCCTTTTTTATCTCCTCTATAGCTACCTTTAATTTGTCCTCTGAAGTAACATAGTGGCTTGCAGGGAAGATAAGCACCTCATCTACCTTACCTAATACCTTCCCTCTAAAGGGATCTATGATTTTTATCTCTTCTACTTCATTTCCCCAGAGAGAGAGCCTTACTGCACGTTTTTCTTCGTTTGCAGGAAAAATCTCTATTATATCCCCTCTTACCCTAAAGGTTGCTCTGGTAAACTCAAGCTCAGTCCTTTCATAATGCATCGTAACCAGCGCCCTTAACAACTCGTCCCGGGAGATGGTTTGTCCGCGTCTTAAATAAAGATGTTTTTGAAAATACTCATGAGGCGAACCTAAGCCGTAGATACAGGATACACTGGCAACGACAATCACGTCTCTTCTTGAAAGTACCGCGGCTGTAGCCGAATGCCTTAAACGGTCGATCAACTCGTTGATAGAAGCATCTTTTTCTATGTAGGTATCTGTAACCGGAACATAAGCCTCAGGCTGGTAATAATCATAATAAGAAACAAAATACTCTACCGCGTTTTCAGGGAAGAGTTTTTTAAACTCGTTATAAAGTTGAGCTGCCAAGGTTTTGTTAGGGGCAATCACTAAGGTAGGTCTACCTACCTGAGCGATAACATTAGCCATGGTAAAGGTTTTACCTGAACCAGTAACCCCTAAAAGTACCTGATGTTTCTCCCCTCTAAGAACCCCTTCTACCAGCTCTTTTATAGCCTGTGGCTGATCTCCCTTAGGCTCTACCTCAGCTTTTAATCTAAAGTTAGCCTTTTTTCTCTCCATACCCTTCCTACCTGAGACAACCCTTTAGTTTAACAAAAAACTTCCATCACATCTTCCTTGAAAAGAAAACTCTACCAAACCTTCTCGACAGGTAGCAAAGCTAACCTCTTTTATCTGATTAACCTTATTATATATCTTTTCTATAAGACTTTTTCTTATCTCCTCTGGGAGATAGATACCACCTTTTTTCCTTTCTCCTTTTTGAAGATAAAGATCTGTTAATATTTTTGCCTTTTCAGGAAAGGCTTTTATTAACCGTTTTAACGACCGCGGGTTAGCTTTATAGGTACTTACCACCACATGCTTAACAAAGGGCAAGACCTCGGTTAAAACCTCTAAAACTTCTTCTTCGTTAACCTCAGGAATAATAGGGTCTATCCTAACGATGGTAGGGATTCCTTCTTGAGAGAGAACCTTTAAAGCTAAAAGCCTTTCTTCAAAAGAAGGAGCCCCAGGTTCAAGCCTTACCTGATAAACTTTAGTGGTGATGGTGATGGCTACAGCAACCCTTAGTTTTTTCAAAAGGTCTATATCCCTTAACACAAGGTTTGATTTGGTAATGATGAGCACCTTCAAAGGAAGTCCCTTAATTAAGTCTAAAAACATCCTGGTAGACTTGTGAATTTTTTCTAAAGGTTGATAAGGGTCTGAAGAGTTAGAGAGAGAAATAAGGCTTTCAGGGGGGAGTTTAGGTAACTCCTTTTCTATCTTTTTTAAAAACTCCTTTTTAGGGCGTGGGGAGTAAAA
>LDZR01000005.1_pt1 | contig 28307 bp, 27 predicted proteins | sample 615371 | NCBI WGS metagenome assembly LDZR01 (sample SAMN03408294, study PRJNA278302) | terrestrial metagenome | isolation source: oil reservoir sample K2 | place: USA: Alaska, North Slope, Kuparuk formation | collected 2013
ACCTACCATTTCGTCTGGATACCAAAATACCGGAGAGACATTCTCACCGGAAAAGTCGTCGAGAGACTCAAAGAAATGTTCAAAGAATACTCGGAAGAAATCGGGTGCGAGGTTATTGCCCTCGAAGTAATGCCCGACCACGTTCACGTCTTCCTTCAGGCAAAGCCCAACCTCTCGCCAGCCCAAATAGTGAACCACTTGAAAGGCAAAACCGCCAGAAAACTCCTCCAAGAGTTTCCAGAACTGAGGAGCAAGACGACACACGGTAGGTTATGGTCTCGCTCCTATTTCGTCGCCTCAGTCGGCTACATAACGGACGAGATTGTGAAGCACTACGTTGAAACCCAATGGGAGCGTGAGTTGAAACGAAGAGGAGCGTAACGCTCAAACTCCAGCCCTCAAAAGAAACCGAGAGAATTCTCTTCGAGTTAGCTGACATTGGGGCTAAAGTTTGGAACCAGATAAACTACCTTCGCAGGCAGGAATTCTTCGAGGGTAAACCAGTGGACTTCAACAGGACGGAGAAAATCGTCTATGAAGAATTCAAAAAGGAAATCGGCTCCGCAACAGTCCAGCAAATTTGCAGGAAGAATGCTGAAAGCTGGAGGAGCTTCTTCTCACTCTTAAGGAATAAGCGGAACGGAGAACTGCCCGAGTGGTTGAAGCCGAAGCCACCGAACTACTTGAAAGACGATGGGAAAAGAAAACCTTTAATCGTACTCAGGAACGACCAATACAAGATTGAGGGCAACAGGTTAATTCTCAAAGGCCTCGGCAAGTTCAAACGCCTCGAAGTCCAGTTTAAGGGGAAAATACACCTCAAAGGCAAACAAGGAAGGCTGGAAATAACCTACGATACCGTTAAGCGGAAATGGTATGCCCACATCAGCATTACCGTCGAGGAGAAACTAATTGGAGGCGAGTGGATTGAAGTTCCAAGGAAACCATTGGGCGACCTTTCAGCGGGAATTGATTTGGGAGTGAACAATCTAATGGCGGTCTACGTTGAGAACGGTGAAAGCTTCCTCGTGAACGGCAGGCCATTAAAATCAATAGCCTTTTACTGGCGGAAGAGGATTGCGGATTATCAGTCAAAACTTAACAGGTCGGGAGCGAAGAGAAGTAGAAAACTCAAAAGAATGCACGGGAAGGCTAAACTTCAAGCAAAGCATTACATCAACACGGCAGTAAGACAGACCGTTGAAAAGCTCTACCACCTCGGAGTTTCGAGGATTGTTGTAGGTTACCCGAAGGGGATTGCCAGAAACTCTGAGAAAGGCAAGAGGCAGAACTTCCTCCTCTCCCACGTCTGGCGGTTCAATACTGTGATTCAAAGGCTCAAGGAAGTGGCTGAGGAATATGGCATCGTTGTTCAGGTTGTTAATGAGGCTTTCACCTCAAAAACCTGCCCCGTTTGCGGGAAGCCCCACGAGGGGGCCCGCTTTGTTCGTGGTTTGTTTAAGTGTCCCGCGACGGGGCTTGACTTTAACGCGGATTTGATTGGTGCTTTCAACATTTTAAAGAAGGCTGTGGAAAAGATAACCCCGAATCTGGCCCCTCAAACCTCTCCGCCCTTAGCGAGGGGTTAACTCGTTAGAACCCTCGCCTTTCAAGGCGGGGAGGAGGTCAGAATATATGCGCCATTCCTCTTTATATGAACTCCAAGACAGAGAGTATTTAGGCAACCAAAAATGAGTTCAAGGGTATTAAAAAGCAGATGTGCAAGAAAACTTGAGATGGCGGGCCCGCCGGGATTCGAACCCGGGACCTCCGGCTTAGAAGGCCGGCGCCCTATCCTCCTAGGCTACGGGCCCTCGGAGTTTATTGGGCGCAATTGCATTTATAAATCTTACGGTTTTTTGGAAATTTAAAAGTAAAGAGGTTTTAGGGATAAATTCTGGATGGTGTTCTTGGAAAGAGGGTTGCCCACCTGATGTGGTCGAGCTTAAGCACCCATGTTAACAATCTTTCAAGCCCGAGACCAAAACCACTGTGTGGGACACTACCGTATTTCCTAAGGTCAAGGTACCACTCGTAGTTCTTTGGATCCATGCCCTCCTCCAAAATACGTTGAACAAGCTTCTCATAATCATCCTCTCTTTGACTTCCGCCAATCACTTCACCGTACCCTTCTGGAGCCAACATATCCGCAGCTAATGCTTTTCTTGGGTCTTCGGGATCCTCCTTCATGTAGAATGCCTTTATGTGCTTTGGATATCCATAGACAAAGAATGGCCTGTCAAACTCTTGTGTTAAAATTCTCTCCTCATCTGCACCCATGTCTTCTCCCCATTCAATCTTGACACCTTTGCTCTGGAGAATCTCTATTGCCTCATCGTAGCTTATTCTTGGGAGAGGTGGCTCTGTGTTCTTAAGTGTTGTTAAGTCTTTTCTGAATCTTTCAATTTCTTTCTTTCTAAGTTCTAACGTTCGTTGAATCATATAGCTTACAAGTTCTTCCTCCACCTTAAGAAGATCCCATAAATCCATCCAAGCGGCTTCAAGTTCTAAATGCCAGTACTCGGTGAGGTGTCTTCTTGTTCTGCTCTTTTCGGCCCTAAAGCTAGGTGTTAAGCTCCAAACCTTTTCGAGGCCAAATATTGCAGCCTCGAGGTAGAGTTGGGCCGATTGGCTGAGATATGCCTCCCTATCAAAGTATTTCAGTTTAAAGAGTGTGGCCCCTCCTTCAACGGCCCCAGTAACAAGGATTGGTGGAAATACTTCGTACCACCCATCTTGGAGTAGCCATTCTCTCGCAGCCTGCATTAAAGTGGCTTTGACCTTCATAATGTCGGCCACCTTTGGTGAGTGGAGGTGAAGGTGTCTGATGTCGAGTAAGAACTCTTCGCTTGCGTCTTTGGTTATTGGGAAGAATTCAACGTTTTGTATTATTTCAATTTTATCTGCTTGAACTTCTACTCCCGTTGGAGCCCTTGAATCCTCTTTAACTGTTCCCTCAATAATAACGCTTGATTCTATTCCAACTTGTTTCGCTTTTGTGTAGGCCTCTTCGTTGAGTTCCTTTGTGAAAACAGTTTGGATTATTCCACTTGAGTCTCTCAATACTATAAACACTTTGTTACCAACTTCTCTTTTTCTATAAACCCATCCAGCAAGTCTTACCCTTTCTCCTTCCATTTTAGGCTTTACATCTGCACAGTAAACCTTCTCAATCATCATGAAACACCTCCCAATCTTGCTTGAATTTTTATTGCTGGCTTTATTAATTTATCTTAGAAAAGGGCAATTATTCCAAAGGGTCTTTGCAAGGAATCTTTTACCCTTTACTTCAAATATTAACGGCATACTTATCACACCACTAACTTGTAAGACCATATTTAAAACATTCTCAATTAGAATTGTCAATCCGGCATAGGCTTTAAATATATTGCCATTTAAAAGTTAATTCCCGGGAAGGTGATAAAGATGAAGGCAATTATTGCTGATTATGTTCTCGATGTGAATGGACTCAAAAAAGATGTGGCAGTTTTAATAGAAGGGGATAAGATATTCAACGTAATATCTTCAAAAAATATAGGGGAATTTGATGTTGATGAAGTTTATGGAGGTAAAGGATACCTTTTAATTCCTGGTCTGGTGAATGCTCATACGCATGTGGCCATGAATAAGTTCAGAGGATTTGGAGATGATATGCCTCTGGATAAGTGGCTCAATGATGTAATATGGCCCATGGAAAAAGAATGGACTGAAGAAGAAATTTACAAGTGGGCCCTAATAGGGATTGCCGAAGCCATTGCAAATGGTTCTACAACTATAAATGACCATTATTTCTTTGCATGGCAAATAGCAAAGGCTGCTAAAAAGCTTGGTGTTAGAGCATTTATAGGTCAGACAATGATGAATCTTGTTGACATGCCAATTGCAGAGCCTGAACTTGGCTTTAAATTCTTTGAAAAGTGGGAAGACAAGGATAACCTCATAACTGCAACATTGGCTCCCCATGCAACCGATACAGTCTCGAAAGACCTTTTAATAGAAACCAAAGAGCTAGCGGAGGAGACGGGGGCTTTGATCCATATGCATGTTTCTCAAAGTAAGGAAGAAGTACTTAGAGTTAAGGAAAGAGAAGGCCTTTCACCAGTTGAATATTTAAAAACCACGGGGGTCTTAAAGACCAACTTTATTGGGGTTCACGGGGTTTACCTATCAAAAGAAGAAGTTAAACTCTACGCAAAGAGTAACGCAACTTTGGTTCATTGTCCTGTAAGTCTAGCAAAACTAGAAGGTTATGTTGGGCCTATACTTGACATTTGGAAACTTGGTGGTAAAATAGCTCTCGGAAATGATTGTGCAGTGTCCAATAACTCCATGGACATGATTCAGGAGATGAAATTTGCAGCTATTTTAAATAAGGTGAAAAATAACAATCCCGTAATGCCCACTGCAAAGGATGTCTTTTACTGGGCGACATTAGGTGGAGCCAAAGCTCTAAATCTAAAAGCCGGCCTTATAGAAAGTGGATATCTTGCTGATTTGGTGCTCATAAACACAAAGAAGCTCCATTTTTTACCTAAAGAGAATATGCTTTCCCATCTTGTCTATTCGGCTAAAGGAAGTGATGTGGAAAAAGTTTTTGTCGGAGGGGAGTTAATCTACGATAATGGGAGATTTTTAAAGACTGATGAATTAAGGAAAACCTTAGATATCTAATGATCCGTATTTAGGAAATCTCTTTTTTGTAACTATCTCTTTAGAATAAAATAAGAAAAGAACAGGGCTCATTCGAGAGCTTCAAGAAGCTTTTCAAGGAACATTTTCTCAGGATAGGCTCCTTCAAATGAGACTTTGTCCTCACCATCTACTTGGATAACAACTTTTGGCACTGCCATAACCCCATACTGCTCGGCAAGTTCGGGAAATTCAATGGCTTCTATCATATCACCAATGATTTTGTCATTGCCAGCAAGAGCATGTTCAATTGCAAATTTGTGTGCCATTCTCACTGCCATTGGGCAGTAGGGGCATGTTGGAGTAACGAAAACGTAGATCCTCACATCCTTGTTTATTCCTTTAAGGGCTTCTTTGGTTTCTTCTAAAAGATCAGTTTCACCTCTTGAAACGTCTACGATATCCTCAAGGAAAGACCCAAATTCATGGCCGGCAGGAAGCCCGAAGTACCTAACGCCAAGATCCTTTCCATCTTGTGTTATTATGGTGACTGGGGCTATATCAATTCTGTATTTTTCAGCGAGTTCTTTTTCACTGTCAAAGTCGTGTACCTCGTAGCTTATGAGATCGCTTAGCTCACTTATCTCTTCAACAAGCTGTTTTAACTGATCACAGTATTGGCAGTGTTCCCTTCCTGTGAAGACGATAATCTTGACTGGGTTAACGAGCTTTGAAAAGAACTCTTCCTTAATTATCTTCTTGTCCCCTTCGCTAATAAGCGCCATTTTAATCCACCTCCAATCAGTTTCAAACTAAAGCTTTTTAACCTTTGGCTGCAACCTATATACGAAGGCTTTACAAATTTAGAGTTTTCAACCAGAGGTTAAAATGGCAGTATATAAACTTTACGATACAGATTTGGGTAGGTGAGCGACATGTCTGAACCAGATATATTTTACATCCTGGGCAATAAAGTGAGGAGGGACTTGCTCAGTCACTTGACATGTACGGAATGCTATTTCAGCTTGCTCAGTAGCAAGGTTAATGTTTCTTCCACAGCAGTTTCAAAACACTTAAAAATCATGGAGAGAGAAGGAGTTCTAGAATCCTATGAAAAAGAAGAAGGGTTTATTGGTCCCACAAGAAAATATTATTCTATAGCAGTATCCAAAACCTTTCTCGTAACAATCACCCCAAATATTTTTTGGTATAAGGGGCTTGAGTTAGATGAACCAAAGAAACTTGAGAAATTAGAAATTAAACTCAATGAGCTTGAAAAATCTCCACAGGATCTTCATTCTATGATAAAAGCATTTATTAATGCAAACAAAAAACTCGAACAGGTCATTGAAGCATTGAGAAACATTGAAAGCTACAGAAATAACCTTATGAAAAGCCTCAAGGATAGATATCTAAAAGAAGTAGGTGACATGACACAGCTTGCAATCCTCCATTACCTCTTACTTTACGACACTGCAAGTGTTGAGGATTTAAGTGACGTATTAAACCTCAAAGAAAGGGAGGTAAGGGAAAAAGTTGAAGAACTCTCTAGAGTAGTACCAATAATCACAGAAAAGAATATAATTAAGATTGACAAAGAAGCACTATAAGAGAAATAGAGTGGGGGGTTTTCATGAAAGAAAAGATTAGAATCATTGTAAATGAGGATAAATGCTATCTATGCGGGGGATGTGCAGGTGTTTGTCCCTCTCTTGCAATAAGGGTGTCATCTTCAAAATGGGAGTTCTTTCAGGACAAGTGCATTTCTTGTAAGATATGCATAAATGCATGCCCAGTGGGAGCTTTAAGCGCTGAACTTCTGGAGGGAGAACTATGAAATATGACGTTATTGTTGTCGGAGCTGGGATTGCGGGCCCAATAGTTGCTAGAAACGTCGCCAGAGAAGGATACTCAGTTCTACTCATAGATAAAAAACCGGCTATAGGGGCTCCAAAGCAGTGTGCTGAAGGAATTAACATAAATGTCTTTAAGAATTATGATATTCCCTATGACAAACGCTTCATAAACCGCGAAATTTATGGCGCAAAGCTGTATTCCCCCAGTGGTTACGAGCTTGAAATGAGGTACAAAGACGTAAGTGGTGTTATCTTAGAAAGAAAAGTGTTTGATAAAATGCTAGCTTTTTATGCTGCAAGGGCTGGGGCCGACGTTCTCGTTAGAACCGAAGCTTTCGACGTTATTAGGGAGAATGGTCTCATAAAAGGGATAAAAGCAAAGCACGAAGGAAAAACCATCGAAATTTATGCAGACATTGTTGTAGCAGCAGACGGTGTTGAAAGCACCATAGCAAGAAAAGCTGGCATAAACACCTACGCTCCACCACATGAATTCGATTCAGCATATGAGTATGAAATGCTTATCGAGGGCTTCGATCCTGACTTGATTCACCTCTGGTTTGGCAATGAGGTAGCTCCAAGAGGATATGTATGGGTTTTCCCAAAAGATGAAGATAGAGCTAACGTTGGAATAGGAATAAACTCCGACAATCCAAAAACCGCAAAATATTACCTTGACAAATGGCTCGAAGAGAACAACATTCCAGCAAAGAAGCTCCTTGAGATAAATGTTGGTATTGTTCCAGTAGGAGGCTTTGTTAAAGAGCTTGCCAAAGATAACGTAGTTGTTGTGGGAGATGCGGCTAGACAAGTAAACCCCATGCACGGCGGTGGAATGGCAGAGGCTATGAAAGCCGGAACAATGGCAAGCAAATGGATAGTAAAGGCACTTGAAGAAGAGAACCTTGAGCTTCTGAAGAACTACACACAGGAATGGTGGGAAGAAGATGGCAAAAGGCTTGAAAGAGTTCTTAAAATCAGAAAAGCCGTGGAGAAACTAACTGATGAAGATTTAGATGTGTTCATTCAGGTCTTGAGTGGGGCAGATGCGGAGAAAATTGCAGGTGGTGATTATACAGAAGTTATAAAAGCCCTGCTCAAGAATCCAAAAGTGTTCATGAGTAAAAGAAGGTTAGAGCTTCTCAAAGAGCTTCTATAGACTTTTAACTTTTAAGTTATACCTTCTAACTTCTCTTTTTCCTATTTTTGCCGCAGTTCATATCAAGACAGACTTCGTATTCCCTATCGCGTTCCTTGATTTTTATTATTGGTGCGTTTCCACATTTTGGACAAGTTTTTCCAGTTGGTATTATCTGTCCCCTTTGGAGTAAGGGGTATGTTACGTTGCAATTTGGCCAATTAGAACAGCCAACAAACCTTTTTCCAGTTTTCCTGTTATACCTAACAATCAGATCCCCTCCACACTTGGGACAGCTTCCTAATATTATCTTCTCTTTTGCCTTGTTCTCAATATCTGCTTCTACTTTTATGATTTTTTCTTCCTCTGGCTTTAGTTCTTTTACATTTTTCCTTTTGCTCTCTTTCATGTTGTTTTTCTCATTTTCTAGGAAAGTTTCAAGGAGTTTCTTTCCGATCTCACCTTCTTTGTTTTTGAACTCTTTCAGTAATTTGATCAAGGCTGCTTTTGATTCTTCAATTACATTCTCTTTGTTTAGTTTTCTTGCCATAATCTCTTCCATTTTTTGTTCGAATTCCCTTGTAAGTTCAACGCTTATGATATCTGGGATATTATTTTCTAGGGCTTCAATGACTTTTATACCAAGAGGAGTGACTTTTATTTTCTTTTTTCCCTCTATATACCCTCGGGAGTAAAGAGTTTCCAGAATCTGAGCTCTTGTTGCTTTTGTTCCAATCCCCAAATCCTCCATTTTTTTAATAATGCTAGCAGGAGAATACCTTGCAGGAGGTTTGGTTTTCTTTTTCTCTTTTTTTATCTGAATAACATTTACTTTCTCTCCTTTCTCAAATTTTGGGAGAACAACTTCATCAAACTTTACAAATTTTCCATAAATCTTAAGCCATCCCTCTTTAATTGTTCTTGAACCGCTAAGAATGAAATGATGCTTGTTTGAATTTATAACAATCTTTATGTTTTCTCTAATTGCTGGTTCTGCAAATGCTGCAAGAAATCGTCTAACAATCAAATCATAGAGATTTTGTTCGTCTTTGTTTAAGTCTCCTGGCCTTGGTATTTCACCTGTTGGGTATATAGCTGGATGAGCAGGATCATCTTTCTTACCTTCAACTGGGTTTAATACACCTTTTCCTAAGAGCTCATGGGCGTGAGGTTTATACTCTGGAATTTTTGCCAGGTTTTGGATAATGCTCTTGTAGTTCAGGTTCTGAGGTAGTTTTTGAGAAGATGTTCTGGGGTACGAGATTAGTGAACGTTCATACAGACGTTGTGCTATATCTAATGTTTTTTTGGGACTATAACCAAAGGCAGAATAAGCCTCTCTTTGAAGGGTTCCTAGGTCAAATGGATAGGGAGGGCTTCTCTTTTGTTGGTTAATCTGAATTCTCTCTACAAAGGCAGGGCCTTTTTTAGCTTCTTCAACAATTCTTTTGGCTTCTTCTTCGTTTGGAATCTGATCTTTTTCATAATTTGCGGTATATTGTTCCCCATTTTTTTCCAGAATCATTTTTATGACCCAGTAGGGAATGGGGACAAAGTTTTCAATTTCCCTCTCTCTATCTACTAAAAATTTGAGGGTAGGGCCTTGGACTCTACCAGTAGAGAGAACATGCCATTTCCCACTGCTTTTCCGTATAGCAGAACTTAAGGCTCTTGACAGGTTTACACCCCAATACCAATCTAAAACATGCCTAGTTATCCCTGCGTCGGCCATTCCAAAGTTTATTGTGGGCTCTAGATTATACCAAGCTCTTAAGAGGTCTTTTTTGGTTAGGGCAGAAAATCTCATCCTTTTTGCTTTAGATGGTTCAATCCCACACGCATACTTTAATGCGGTATACCCAATCACTTCACCCTCTGTATCATAATCACATGCAATCACAAACTCATCTGCTTGTTTGGCTAGTTCTTTGAGAGCTTTTATGTAATCTTTTGTATAACTTTTCCCTTTCTCCGCTACGTAAACGGGCACCCAATCGATATCAAAGACAGGGTATCCATAAGTCCTATCTTTTGGAGCGAGAGAAAAAAGATGGCCCACTGCAGGAGCAACTATTATCTTCTTCCCGTCCCGAGTAAGTTCATAATAGGGCACTTTTCCAATTGTTTTTCGAATTGGTTTCTGTTCAGCAAGTGCGTATGCAATTTTTCTGGCAACATTGGGTTTCTCTGCGATTATTAGTGTAGTCATAGTATCCCTCTCTAAAATGCTTTAGAGGAGTGAGTATAAGAATTTTTTGGAAAATTGTGGGCCGGCAACAGAGGCCCGCGTTCATTTCTCGCGCGGGTGGATGCACCGGCCCTGTGGGCTCGGTGTGAGCACACTTCGCTCATAGAACCCGACACCTTGCGAAGGCGGTTATACCGAGCCCATGCGAGGAGACTAATTGTCCCCTCACTGTCGGCGATATATAATAGAAGCCAATTCCTTAAATTCTTTACGCCGTTTATCATATTTTCAAGGATAACTTCAGGGCCTTTTTCATTTACTTCATCTTGACGACATCTCCAATAAAATAGATAAAAAGAACTAAAACTGACCTTCTTTGGTGCTTGCCCTAATGAACAGTACTTATTAAAACAACACCCACAACTGCCAAGATTAATCCAACAAAAATCTTGCTGTTTGGTGGCTCCTTTAGGAGTGCAATTGCCAGAAGAGAAGATACGATTGGATTTATGGCACTGATAGGTGTTGAAATATGAGAACCAACAAGACTAACAGATTTTACAAAAGCGTATTGTCCAATTATTAATCCGACCAATGCAGCTCCAGAAAGAACCCATATCTCATTTTTAGTTATTTCTCTGAGCTCTTCTGAATACTTTGGTAAAAAGATACTAATTCCTATTGCGGCAAATGTCATTCTAAGCCCCGCAAGTGAAAAGGGATCAATATACAAGGACAAAAAATCAAGTAGAACTATCGCAATGCTCCAAGAAATCGACGCTAGAATGGCATATACAAATCCTTTAGGGTCAAGACGCTCCTCTAATCCTCCTTTTCTGACAATAACAATTGCCAAAAATATGAAGAGTGCTCCAAGGAGCGTTTGAGTTGTGATTTCCCTCCCAAAGAACATCCATGCCCAAAGCATTGTCCAAAGTGGGTATGAAGAGGTGATTGGAACGGTTCTGGAAACACCTATAAGCTTAAGTGTGCTAAAATAAAAGTAATCCCCTATAACAAAACCAAAAAGGCCCGAAATAAATGTTACCAAAATTATCTCAGGGGAAAGGGATAGTATCCCTTTATACTTACCAGTGATTAAGAAAATTGAGACATAGACAAATGTGATAATATAAAGTCTAATAATATTGACAGTAATAGCACTTTTATTTCTCATTCCAAGCTTTATCAGAACTGAAGCAGTTCCGTTCTGGTTAGCCGTAACTTTTGTAAAGTTCGTAAATGTCGTTACGGCTAACCTTCCACCCTCCCATCTTCATTGGGTGGCTTTCAGGGGGAACGGAGACTCCCCACATCTTCAAGGCTTTTAAACGAATATTCCAACTCCCAACAACATCCCTATCAGCCTCAAAACCACACCTGCATTTCAAAACCCTGTGCCCATTCGGGCTTAGCTTCCCCCCACATATCGGGCACAGGGAGGAAGTGAAAGCAGGATTAACAAAAACGACTTTTATCCCTTTTAGTTTAGCCTTGTACTCAATGATTGATTGAAGTTTGCGGAAACTCCAGCGGTGAAGTCTCCCATTCATTTCAGCAGAGTATCTGATTGAATCCCTAATTTCAGTCAAATCCTCTAAAGCAATACCACCGTATTTCACTGCCAACTCCACGATTTTATTCGCAAGTTTATGATACAAGTCGTTAAGCCTATTCCTCTCCTTCTCACCGTATTTTTCAAGGAGTTCTCTCCTCCTTTTGCCAGTCTTAAGTTTTTTCTGAATCTTCCTCCTCTTTACAAAATAACCCGTCCTAATTTCCCTCTCGTGAGTTATGATTTGGACAAACTCGCCATTTGGAAGGGCTAAGGTTACGTTGTTCTCGTTCAAGTCCACGCCAACGAAAGCCTTTGACTCTCTTACTTCGACTTCCTTTGAAAAGACTGCATTGATAAAAGCTCCCTTAGGCGTTTTGATAAGCCAAGCCTGTCCAACCTTCCAATCTTTGAACTTCTCGTGGTATTTAGCTGGATAAAACTCCAACTGAATTCTCCCTTTGGGAGTAGAGAGTTTTATTACTCCTTTTTCCAAGTCGGGCTTGAACAAGTGATCATCAAGCATTATGACTTCCTTCTTAAAAACAGGCTTACCTTTGGCTTTCCCTTTCCTTTTCCTCTTCCTGTAACTCTTGTAAATTGATGTAGCCATTTGACAAGCCGTGTAAAGGTAATGGCTTGATAATTGTGGGTATTTCTCCCTTAACTCTTTGTAAGTTTCTTTTTTGAGCCTTTTAAAACTCGTGATGTTGGCCTCATAAGCGTAAGTTATGAGATAATTCACAATCTCACGGTAAGTGGAGAAAAGGTCATCTAACCCTTCAGGAATTTCCTTAAGTTTGAATTTTGCAGTGAGTTTAATCGTCTCACTCGACATTTTTCAACTCCTTTTTTGTTTTTCTAATCCAATCTTTTATTGCCTCCTCAATTGCAATGCTTAAAACTCCTCTCTTATCTCCAAAACGCTTTCTGACAACCTTCTTAAATTCCATTAGTATCTCATCGCTGATAACGAAAGTGGCTTTGGCCATACTAACCACCACTAAAGGAACATTAAGTCGAAATATTTAAACCTTACGATAACAAAAACTAACAAAAGTTACACTCCCAACTATTTACGAAACAGCCCATCCAAATGCAGGGACCAATGCTAACAGAGCTCCTATTAAAGTATCCATGTATGGGGGGGATGGAAATTCAACTTAAAAACTTAACGTTTCGAAAAAGATTTGAATGTCATCACCGCAGCACTTAAAAATTCAATAATGAAAATCTAAATGGTGATGATCTCGGCAAATCTGAGCTCGGCCATGATGAAGATCTTGAGTACTGAGTTTATTTTTTGAAAACCTTATCCTTATGGGAGGTAAAAGCTCATCTAACATTAATGTTTGTCTTTTTGATTTTGATTGGAATGTTACGTTCCTTTGATACTTCTTGAATGCTCATGTTAAGCGCTTGAAGAGCATCTTCTATGATTCTATTGTCTGAAACTACTCCTATTAAAGTATTTCTCTTGTCAAAGCTTGCTTCTAGACTTATTAGGACCTCATTTCTCTGAAGTTCCCAATCCAGTCTCATCCATCTAAATACAGAATTTGGAAGGTCTTTAAACACCTCTTGTACTCGTCTTCTTAAATCTTCTACTGCTAGTTCAACTTTGGACTTTAATATAATCTCTTCAACTTCTCTTCTCTTTTCCTCAGTTAAGGCAGATAATTCATCTACTCCCATCTCTTGAAGGAGTTTTTCTATTTCTTTTTCTAGTTCCTCTTTCTTTGATAGTATTTGTTTTACATTCTCTGAAACCTCTTCTTCAGCTTCTTCTAAGTTAATTTCTACTCGGTGAATAGTTATGTATTTATTTAGGGCTTTAGAGATCTCTCTGGCATGTGCTCTTAAAATACTTTCAACTAGGGCCCTTACTTGAGCATGGGTTTTTCCGGGTGCTTTGCCCCATAGGATTAAGTTAATCTCATGTTCACTTCTTCCTTTTATATCAAGGTGCATTTTTTTGACTTCAATTCCTCCATTCTCTATATCTTTGAGAATTGCTTTGGCATACGTAGCAAAGTATGGCTTAATACTCTCGTGAGCTTCAACTGTTATGTTACTTTCAGTTTTTTGAGGAATAATTTGTTTTTTAGAGGTTGTAGGTTCTCCTTCACTTTCAAAGGATCCTTTAGGGGTAGATATCTTTGCGTGAGAACTGCTGAGGATGGGTTTAAGCCCTGCCTTTCTCCAGATGATTGGCAAATGTTTGTTTATAAAGTACAATATTTGCCTCTCCGCTGTTTGGAATGTGGTGGGATCTTTGTTACTCCTCCCATAGAAGTCCACATGAAGGTATATAACGCCAGAACCGACTTCTCCGGTTATTTTAACTTGCTCAGGGGAGATATCCTCTAGTGTCTGCACCTCCTTTAGGACTTCTTTTCCATATTCCTCGAGGATAGGCTTGAAGATCTCTCCACCCGTTACTTCTACTATAATTTCTGGTTTGAAATGTTTCTTTTCTTTTTCAACTTCTTTTTTTTCTGGTGGTGCTCTCTCTTTCTTTTGAGGTTTTGGTTTTTCATGTGTTTCTTCAACTTTCGCTTCTTCTGTTTTAAGGATCTTTTCTAAGATCCTCTCTTTTTCAATGATTTCTTCATGTTCAACAATATTCTCTTCAAAAATTTCATTTATCTCAACTTTCGGTGTAGTATTATATATCTCTATGTTATCTGTTATAGAGGTCTTCAATTCTATTTCATCTAGGCCGTAAATGTCTACGACTAGAGGGTAATTCAAAAGTTTTTTCAAGATATTCAGCGTTTCATCACCTATTACTTTTTTCTGGGAAGATAATAGTAGGAGTTCTAAGGCCAAAAGTTTTCGTCTATCCATTAGCAAAGTCACATAGTACTTTTCAGCTTTATCTTTCGCGAATATCTTCAAAAATAGGCCACTAAAAGCCTGATTCGATAGAGCATTCCGCATTAATTTTAAAAGCTCCTCTTTTCTTGTGCACACAATGTTTTCCTCTATGGGTGTAATCGTTGGAAGTTCCATTCTTCACCACCATTAGATATATATATCAAAAGTCGAATAAAGTTTAGAGAGACCCCTATTATTAATGTTGCATTCAAGCATGTATTTAAGTATTATTGTCCTTATAAGGTGAGTGCCATGAGGGTGTTGATCTTAGGTGGTGGAAGTATAGGGAGAAGTGTTGCACAGGCTCTGAAAGGTGAATTCGAAGTTATTATCATAGAACAAAATGAAATTCGAGCAAAATCTCTTAGTGAAAGCGGATTTCACGTTATTCAAGGTGATTTTTCATACACAGCTTCCCTTTTGAAGGCCGGAATTGAAAAAGTAGATCTTGTTGTGATAACTATAATGGATGTCAATGGAATAAAAAAGACCATTCAGGCAATAAGAAATAATAATTCTGAAGTTCCAATACTTGTTTTAATCCCGGATGATACAACTGTAAAGGAGATTATATCCCAGATAAAGAAAGAATTTGAAACAGATGTTAAGATTGATTATGCCGTTTCCCCAAAAGCAGCCACAATTAAAGTTATAGTGGACACAGTTAAGAATCTCGGTAAAAAGAAAAATGCAACCTTATTATCTAAAAAACTCTCAGAAATAAAACAAAAAAGTGATTCTCTCTTAATAGTGATGCACGACAATCCCGATCCAGATGCAATGGCCAGTGCTGTTGCTCTTCAAGTTATCGCTCAAAATACAGGACTTAAAAGTACAATAGTATATGGTGGTGAGATAACTCATCATGAGAATAGGGCATTTGTTAACCTACTTGGCTTAGATATACGAAAAGTTTCTCCTGGTTCCTATGAAGTCAAAAGGCATTCTACGATAGCATTAGTTGATTGTCAACCAAATGGAAATCTTAGTATTTTGGATGATGAGGACCTGAAAAAAGTAGAGATATTAATAGATCACCACCAACTTTTGCAAAATTTGGAAGAAATGCTTCCTAGAGATGCATTTGTTGATGTACGCCCTGACGTTAATTCCACAGCTTCTATAATGGCAGAATACCTTCAAAGCCTTAACATGGAGGTGAATGGTACTTTAGGAACCAGCCTCTTCTATGGTATATACACAGATACCAAAAAGTTTTCAAAATTTAGTACTGCAGATCTTGATGCACTGGAATTCCTAGCAGGAAAGGTAGATTATGAAATTTTGGAAAGAATAGAGTATCCTGACATTTCTGTAGAGACTGCAGAGGTTCTGGCAAGAGCTATCATAAACAGAAAGACTTTTAAAAACGTTATTATTTCGAATGTTGGGTTTATAACAGATAGAGATGCCATTGCAGAGTCGGCAGATTTTCTGCTCAGACTTGAGGGTGTGAATACAGTTCTAGTATTTGGAATAGTTGATGACAGGATTGAAATATCTGCTAGGACACGGGATATAAGGATCAATGTAGGAAAAGTCTTGAAAGAAGCTTTTACAGACATCGGAAGTGCTGGCGGCCATGCACAATCAGGAGGAGCTAGAATTCATCTTGGAATATTCAAACTTGCCAAGGATAAAAACTCCCTCTTAAAATTAGTAGAAGAAGCAATAACAGAGAAGTTCCTAGAGGCACTTAACGTGAAAGAGGCCTAGGTTCTCTTTGCTTCTATTAATATTATGTCCCCAATGGCAGATACTCTTTCATAAGGAATTCCAACTTTCTCTCCTGGCAGTCCTAATGCCAAGATCCTACTTTCTCCTGCTTCTATTTCGATAAGCACTTCATCAACGTAACCTATGTAATATCCAGCAGTGTTGTATATTTGCTTTCCATAAATCTTTGATAACCTCATTACCATGTTGCCCACCATCTAAAATTCGTACTTTATCCTTTTAAATTTTCGCACTGAGTTTTGCAGTATTTTCGAGGAATGATTTCAAAAAAATCACCACTGTTGCAATTACGGCTCCAGCGATTCCGGTGAGAATTATGCTTTGAACGGCTCCATCAATAGCATACATGTTAAAATTCATAAATAACAAATTGGCAAGTATAAAACCACCAAAATATGCAAATGGCACAATGGAGATATCTAAAGAATCTTCCGGCGAAATAAGTCCCATAACAAAGACTACTACCACGAGAAGTGAGAAAGAATATGTTAAAGAAAATTCTGTTTTGATCCATAGTACATGAAGGAGGAGGGTCAGAATAAATCCAACTATAAAAGCATACCTCCCCGCATTTGCCTTTCCTTTATAAAGGCCAAAGAGTGCACCGAAGAATAGACCTAATCCATAAATTGGAAGTAATTCTCTTGTGGAGGTATAAGGGGGATAAATAAGGAGTATTATCAAGAAACTTATGGTTAAACCAAGCCCGCTATACCTAAAAGATGAGAGAATCCTTTTTCTCACTTTATAACCTCCACTTTAACTTTGGAACCATCTTTTAGGTTGAGTTTTTTTCTAAGGCATGCGGGGGCGATAATTTCTGCAACTTTAGGAGGATGAATTGTTCTTGAAGGAACCACTATTGCCCCATCAATCCCATTTATTCTTACTTTGTATGCCTTTACATCTCCAAACGTTCTTCCATCTTTTGAGAATCCAGGTATTGTTATGGGCTCAACATTGTAAAGAGCCTCATAAATCGTCTTGGGGAAAACCACTAAGATGTTCAAAGTTCCAGGATATGGCCTAAAGCCAAGGTATTCCCTTATTCTCTCTTTATATTGTTCTACATAATATTTCCCTTCACCTACTCCGGACACTACCTCTCCAACAATGTAGTTTCCATAGAGTATCTTGCCTATTTCTTCAAAAATAGATTCCAAAAGTTGAATTCCTGAAGAAGTTACTTCAACAAGCGTTCTTTTTCCGGAAGTATCTTTGATTACATATCCTTCTTTTTCCAAAGCTTCAAGCTTCCGCATAACTGATTGTGGTGAAGTTCCAATTTCTTGAGAAAGTTCCCTCAAGGTTATTCTAACCTTCTCCCCAACGCCTCCCCGCTTTGCAATTGATATGAGCAGTTTAAGTTCCTCCATCTCCAGCACCTTTGGAAAATTTATCTGCAATCTTTAAGGGTTTTGGGTAGTCCCCTTCATTTATTATTCTCACTATCTCTTTCGCAGAGTTTAAGTCAATTAAGTTGCCAACACTTACATAAGCTTTTCCAATTTTAACACATTCCCCTATCGAATTTGGAAGGGGCCTTTTTGCAATTCCAATGGTTGGTTTCCCAATTAGGAGGCCTATATGGGAAGCTAATCCATATCCGCGGGGATGGGCTTTTCCATGTCCTTCCACAATTAGTAAATCGAACTGCTCTCCTTTTAACAATAACAAAATCGGCCGAGTTTCCCTTAGAAAAAAATAAGTTGGAATATATGAGAAGGCGACTTCTGTTTCAATGGTCTTTGTTTTCAAAACTTCACAAGAAGGGAAGGAACAGAGAACAAATGCAGCTTTAGCTTTATTTCCCTTATATGACACATCAACTGCAGCAATAGTTTTAATTTTTGAAATATCCTGAGGTTTCTCCACGATTCTTTTACTTAGCTTTCTCTGGACCTCTGCAATTTTTTTAAGGTTCATTTCTCCACTCCTCGAGTTTTTTCTCTAAATTTTTGTTAATTTTGGCACGGGTAAGATCTTCGAGAGTTCGTTCGAGAATATATCTAGCTTGATCTTGTTTTTGCCTTATATTCACTAATCCTTTCGGATATTCCAGCGTGGCAAGCTCGTCGTAGAGTTTTTCCATGAATGCATACACTTCTTGGGCCTTCTCGATTTTGTCATTCAACAAAAGATTTAGAAAGTACCTTCTTAACTCTCCAATGAAATCTCCTATACCTAAGGCATAAGCTGTCTCTGGAATTCCGATTTCTTTTGGATGTGGGAATTCTTCATCCAGAAGATAGTGGTAGAAGAGATTGGCTTCTACATACTCTTGATGGGCATTTTGGACGTAACCGGTGAAATAAAGATCTTTATGCTCTGTGAGTATCTCTTTCAATTCACTCACCAACTTTTCAGCCATTTTCAATCTTTCTTCAGCGATTTCGAGATCTCCTCGGTGAAGGGCCTTTATACAATCACCACTTAGCCTAACAATATCCCTAGTGAGTCGGAGTGCTTTTTCTCGCATCTCATCTTTTTCATCTAGAACCTTTCTTATTTCGTTGATTATTTCAGAAATATTCATTAGCATCACCAAAACATTTTAAACATAGAGGAATAAAAACCTTCAGTTGTGAATGTAGCTTGTCTTATCCTCCTCTTATGAGGTATTTTCATCATCGGGCGGAAAGACCCCTTCCGAAAGGGCGGGATAGTTCACTCACAGAAACAGGCAGATTAGATCCATAATCAACTTTTCAAAATTTGCTTTCTGTGAGAAAATAACTAACAGTTATATATTTGCCCTGATATCATGCCGAAAAATATATAAAGGAACTTTCAGAGCTATGCACAGAAGAATCCATTGAGGTGATGATCATGGTCAAAAAGAATAGAAACATCATTGTTGAAGAGCTTGTGAGGACTCCAATTGAAATGCAAAAGGTGGAGCTTGTAGAAAGAAAGGGAATAGGCCACCCGGATAGTATTGCCGATGGAATTGCTGAGGCTGTTAGTAGGGCCCTATCAAGGGAATATATAAGAAGATATGGAATTATTCTCCACCACAACACAGATCAAGTGGAAGTTGTTGGTGGAAGGGCCTATCCAAGATTTGGAGGCGGAGAGGTAATAAAGCCGATATATATCCTTCTATCGGGTAGAGCTGTGGAATTTGTTGATAAAGAAATGTTCCCTGTTCATGAAGTTGCTATTAGGGCTGCGAAGAACTACCTCAAGAAGAGAGTTAGACATTTGGACGTTGATAATCATGTAATAATCGATTCGAGGATTGGTCAGGGGAGTGTGGATTTAGTTGGAGTTTTTAATAAGGTTAAGGAAAATCCAATTCCTCTTTCAAATGATACCTCATTTGGGGTAGGTTATGCTCCTCTTAGTGAGACTGAGAAGATAGTACTCGAAACTGAAAGGTTACTAAACAGTGAGGAGTTTAAGAAGAAGTGGCCAGCTGTTGGAGAAGACATTAAGGTTATGGGCCTTAGGAAGGGAGAAGAGATTGACCTCACAATAGCGGCTGCAATAGTTGATAGTGAGGTTCAGAATCCACAGGAATATATGGAAGTTAAAGAGGGTATATATAATGCTATTAAAGAATTAACTTCTAAATACACGAATAGAGACGTGAACATATACGTTAATACTGCGGATGATCCAGATAAGGATATTTACTACATAACAGTAACTGGAACCTCCGCAGAAGCCGGCGACGATGGAAGCGTTGGAAGGGGTAACAGAGTTAATGGTCTAATAACTCCAAACAGACACATGAGTATGGAAGCAGCAGGTGGCAAGAATCCAGTTAGCCATGTGGGTAAAATATACAACATTCTTGCCAACTTAATAGCAAGGGATATTGCAGAAGAGGTTGAAGGTGTCCAAGAAGTATATGTGAGGATTCTCAGCCAGATCGGGAAACCTATTGACGAACCTCTTGTGGCAAGTATACAAGCTATTCCAAAACCAGGTTACAAAGTTGAACAATTTGAAAGACAGACATACGAGATAGCAGATGAGTGGTTAGCAAATATAACAAAAATCCAAAAAATGATATTGGAAGACAAAATCAACGTCTTCTGATTTAACTTATGCTTCCTTTCATCTTTTTCTGCATAAGGATTCTCAAGATCCTAGCTTCCTCAAGCATTAGTTTCTCCTTTTGTTTTTTAATAATTTCAAGCTTTTTTTGCAGCAATTTGTCATCTTTCATCAAGCAGTCACCAGAAGATATATGCATTCATCATTTAAAAATTTTTCGTTTAATGCCTATCAAATAATCGGCAATTAACGTAAAAAAGCATATCTTTAAAAACCTTAAGTTAATAAATTATGGTGGGAGGTGAGAAAATGCTCATAGCCGTGAGTGGAACACCGGGAGTTGGAAAGACCACTGTGGCAAAACTCCTTGCAGAAAAAATGGGTTATGATTACGTTGATTTGAGAGAATTTGCTCTTAAGCATAGAATTGGCGAGATAAGAGGAGATGAGTTGGAGATCGAGTTCGATAAACTTGCATATTATGTGAAGGAAAAACTAAAAAATCGGAACACTGTATTAGACGGACACTTAAGCCATTTAATGCCAGTAGATCAGATTATCATACTCCGGGCACATCCCAAACTCATTGGAGAGCGGTTAAAAGAAAGAGGATACACCAAGGAGAAGATAAGTGAAAATGTGGAAGCTGAACTTGTTGATGTGTGCCTTTTAGAAGCCCTTGATGAGAATGAAGCTATTATAGAAGTGGACACTACTAACAAAACCCCCGAGGAAGTGGTTAATGAGATCTTGAGTTTACTGGAAAGAGGAATAAAAAGAAAAATAGGTATTGTGGACTGGGGTAAAGTTTATGATGATATAATCCCATATCTCAATCTTGGAGGTGATGATGAATGGGTCTAGGCATGTGGCTGAGAACCGGAGTGCTTATGGCCTTTTTAACCGGTCTCTTAATGGCGATAGGGTATGTTCTGGGTAACGAAACTGGTATGATGTTTGCTTTCATGTTCGCATTAGTGATGAATTTCTTCAGCTACTGGTATAGTGACAAGATCGTCTTAACTTGGTATCGAGCAAGAATTTTAGAGGAAGATGAAGCTCCTGAGCTTTATGAGATAGTGAGAGGATTGGCTCAGGAAGCTGGAATCCCCACTCCCAAGATTGCAATTGTACCAACTGAAACACCAAATGCATTTGCCACAGGAAGAAACCCAAAAAATGCTGTGGTGGCAGTAACTCAAGGGCTTTTGAGGATATTAAACAGAGATGAACTTGAAGGAGTTATAGCTCACGAGTTAAGTCACATCAAAAACAGGGACGTCTTGATTCAAACTTTGGCCGCTGTTATGGCCGGGGCAATAATGATGGTAGCAAGATGGGCCGGATGGATGCTCTGGCTCGGAGGGTTTGGAGGAAGAGATAGAGATAGAGATGCGAGCGGCGCATTAGGTGCAATACTCCTAATAGTTTTGGCTCCAATAGCAGCAATGCTCATCCAGATGGCGATAAGCAGGGCAAGAGAATATCTGGCAGATGAAACAGGAGCAAAGATAAGTGGAAAACCATGGGCATTGGCAAGGGCCCTTGAGAAGATTGAACATGCTGTTTCAATGAGGCCTATCAAAAACGGTAATCCAGCAACGGCGCACATGTTTATAATAAACCCATTCAGAGGAGTCAGCTTTGCAGAGTTATTCTCCACACACCCACCAACACAGAAAAGAATTGAAAGGCTTAGGAAGATTGCAGAAAACATGGGAATTGCCTTCTGATTTCATTTCTAATTTTCTTGAAGCCATCGAAATCCCTTTATATTTTGAAGGAGAGTTTTCGCTTGGGAATGAACAATGAAACGATTGGTGTTGGTAGTCATTTTAGCATTGCTCCTTCTCCCGGCATACTATGTAGTTAGGGAATTTTTCACTGATAATAATACCTCTCAATCGTGGGACGAGAATGATCTTGCTCTCTGGAGGGTGAAGATTGAACGTTTAGCGGCGAATTCGAGCTATGGAATCGGGGCTATATGGCTCGGGAAGGATAGCCTTGCAGGAGACAATTACATTCATATTGCAATAAGCCCCTATGGAGACAAAGAAGCTTTAATGAAAGCCATTGAAGAGATGGGCATTCCTCCAGAGGCCGTTAAAATAGAAGTCCGGGGAGAATACGACGAGGATTTCACGGCTCCTGAACCTGCTTGCCATATTAATTATACTCACACTCGGGCCGGGACCATTAATGGAGATGTTATAATACACACAAGCTTTGGAACAAGCGGGATGTACTATCTCAAGCTGCTGGCGTGTGAAGAAGAAGGAAAGGAGCTAAAGCTCACCTTTAAGCTGTGGAAGTGCAATCCTGCATCCGTTATGTGTACCGATGATCTTACATTTCCAAAATTTGAAATCAAGTTTTTGAAAGACTACCAAAGAGTTAAGGTAACCGTTCTGGCAGATAGCTGGACCGGAAAAAGAACAGGTGTATATACCTTTGACCTCTCTCACAAGCCTCTCTGGGTTCTTCACGAAGACTCCGAGAAAAGAGAAGAGATGTATATTTACAGAGATGGTTGGGTTAAGGTTCTTTATGCGGTTCCTCCAAAAGAAGCGCTCGAAGTGATTGGCAGCCCTTACGTTTACCTTTACCCATGGGAGTTTTTTGAAAAGTATGGACATAACCAGACGAGGCTTAATCAGGAAATCTTGGCAATTGCAAAGGAAAAAGGGTACCTTGCAGAGGAGGAAGAACATCTGGTATTTATTTACGTTCCAAACTTCAGCAGAGAGACCCTCCAAAAAGTGGAAGAAGATTTTGGAGAATACGTTCAGGCAATAGTGTTAAGGAATGAATAGTCATTCAACCTTTCGAGAGAAAGCCTTAAAAACTCTCTTCCAAGCTCAAAACGATGGCCATGAAAAAGCTCAGTGATGTTTTCAAAGAACTTCTCAAGGAAAAGGGAATTGACAAGGTCGGAAGCCTATCGAGGAGAATCCCCAAGAGAGACTCCAGCAGACCACTGCAAGAGATAGCCATAGCGGTTCTTGAGGGAAAAGGCGTAATCGTGAAGGTAAATGAGCCAACGACGATAGCCTGGGATTTGGAAGGAAAGCCAACAAAAGGTGCTCTTTTTGCATATCTGCCATTAAATTCCTCGCATCTAAAAAAGTTTGAAATTGTTGTTGAAGGTAAAGACCTCAGAGAAAGACTTTGCCAGCAAAAGTGGCCGTATTTTATAATTGACTTCATGCATTGGGAAAAGCACAGAGAGAAAGAAAAGAAGAAAGTGGCCCTTCAAGCATCTCAAAGCTATGGTATAATAAGAGACTACCTGTGGGGAGACAGGTTAGCGCTTACATGGGTTAACGAGGAATTTAAGGAACTAGCAAACTTCCCCTTAGAGAAGGTTACCGCCTACGAGGGAGCAACGTGGGAGTTTCTCAAAAAAGAAGGAATAGAGAGGGTTGTTCTCCTCGACCCATGGGCTGACAAAGACCTTAGTGAAAACGATTTCTCCACTGAGGCATTTATAATTGGGGGAATTGTCGATACCGGGGGAACAAAGAAGAAAACCACGCCTAAAATAGGAGAAGAGCTTGAAAAGAGGGGAATAAAAGTCCTGAGAAGAAAGATTTCGCTGAGGGGGGATATAATTGGTGTCCCCGATAGAATAAACCTCATTCTCGAGATTGTTCTCAAAATGATTCTGGAGGGTAAACCCATGGATGATGCAGTTCTGGAAGTCCAGTCACCACTTCACGCAAAGTGGAGGTTAAGGAAAGAGCTGCCAAAACACAAGAAAAGGTTTTTAATAGACGGAAAGAAGTTCTTGGTCGTTGAAAAGGAGCTCTTCAATGAATACTCAAAGTGGCTCAACATAAGGTGGGAAGATTTTGTCCAGGTTTTAAGGGAGCTCAACTTCGTAGCCCTTGAGAGGAAAAGAATCCAGCAACTAAACAAGATTTCAAGCCCTAGGATAATCAACGGCAAGCTTTACAGGGTTATTCTGCTGAAAAGAGCTATGATGCTCTGCTATAACTGTTAATTACATGTAAATTTCGAAAGATTTATAACTTATGATACCGTAAGTTACTTACGGTGGCGTAAGTGTTGTTTGATCTGAGACCAAAGAACAGAAGAGAGGAAATATTTGATAGAGAAAAAGAGTTTAAAGATCTCGAAAAAAGCGTAGAAGTGTATCCAATGACTATCATATTGGGCATTAGGAGAGTTGGAAAGAGTTCTATTCTGCGAGCATATCTCAATGAAAATCCCGGAATTTTAATTGACTGCAGAAATTTGTACGCAGAAAGCGGATATCTAACGAAGGAAGATCTCATAAGAAACCTTCAATCAAAAGCAGGATTGCTAAATAAGATAACATCAAAATTTAAAATATCAGTTAACTTGAAGTTCTTAACAATAGAGCCCGGAGAGCTTTCTTTAAGAGAGATCTTCGAAGAGTTAAACAGAATTGGAGAAAAAACAGGGAAATTCATAATAGCCTTTGACGAGGCTCAATACCTTCGATTTTATGGATCGAGGGGTGGAAGAGAACTTTTAGCATTGTTTGCCTACGCATATGATAACCTTCCAAACTTGAGACTTATACTAACAGGCTCAGAAATCGGGCTTCTTCATGACTTCCTCAGTATAACTAACTATGAGAGTTCCCTTTATGGAAGACCCGGCGGAGAGATTATAATGAAGCCATTTGACAAAAAAACGTCCATCGAATTCCTTAAGTATGGATTTAACGAAGCCAAAGTTGAGATTGATGAAGAGGAAATAAAAAAAGCCGTGGAGATTTTGGATGGGGTACCGGGCTGGCTCGTAATCTTTGGAGTGGAATACTTAAAAAATGGGAACTTTGAAAAGGCCATTCAGAGAACATTTGAAATCGCAAGAGGCCTTGTAGTTGGAGAACTAAAGGAACTGAAGAAAAGAAGTCCCAGGTATGTTGAGATCTTGAAGAGCATAGCCCTCGGCTACAACAGATGGAGCCTCATAAGGGACTATTTAAAGGTTAGGGGGGACAACATATCTGATCCCCGGTTGTATGCGCTTATTGAGAATTTAAAAAAGATGAGCTGGATAGTTGAAGAAGATGAGAGATACAAAATAGCGGATCCCGTTGTGGCGACCATGTTGAAAAGCTGACCCTTGACTTATGCCCCCGTAAGCTACTTACAGTACCACCAAATAAAAAAGTATGGTTCAGAAGAACACTATGACCGCGTCCTCTACTACCGCGGTCTCTACCTCTTCCCCTTCACTGAACACTGCCTTCCTGAGCACGATGTCATCCTTGCCAAGCTCTACCTTTTGTCCGTCGACCTCGAACTCTACCTTTCCTACCTCCTTGAGAGCCTTTGCAACCTCCTCGGCGTTCTCCTTGAGGTAAGCTGTTATCTTTGGCACGAGCTTTCCGTATTTTGGTCCAACGGTCTTGAAGTTCGGCTTGATTTCGGCAATCTTCTCCTCAAGTTCTGGCTCGCCCTTGATTATTTCGAGCTTTTCGATGTTCATTGTTCCAGCAATGTCCCTTTCGAGGGCTTTCAATATTTCGTAGCTGTCCGTTGCATAAATTGCCACGTGTTTGAGTTTAGCATTCAAAGCCAGTCCATGGGAGTTCTTATATCTTCTCATTGCTCCAATTATCTCACTGGCAAACTTTCCGATCCTCTCTGCTTCTTCATCTACTCTGTCCTCTCTGTATTCTGGCCACTCTAGGAGGTGCACGCTTTTGGCTCCGACCTTGTCTTTAAACATCTCTTGGTAGAGCTCTTCCGTTATATGGGGTGCAAGGGGTCCGAGGAGCAGTGTTATGTTGTACAGGAGCTCGTAGAGAACCATCTTGGCCTTTAACTTGCTCTCCTCATCCTCTCCGTATAGGCGGTGCTTTATCATCTCTATGTAGTCATCTGCAACCTCGTGCCATACAAAGGTCATTAATTCTCTAGTGAGAAGGTTGAAGCGGTACTTTTCGAGTTCTTCGGTGGCAAATTTTATTAAACGGTGAAGTCTAGAGAGTATCCACTTGTCAAGGGGTTCGAGTTCTATATCTTTGTACTCTTCGTAATCAAAGTCTTTGATATGTCTTTCTGCAAAACGGAAGATGTTCCATAACTTTTGGAGGAAGCGGTAGTTGTAGTCCACGATTTCCCACTTGAATGGATGATCCTCTCCAGGTGGGGCCAGGGCTGTCCAAAGTCTTAATGCATCAGCACCATATTTTGGAATCACTTCTTCCGGTGAAACCACGTTTCCATAACTCTTGCTCATTTTCCTTCCATCTGGGCCTGCCACCATACCATTGATGAGTATATCGTCCCAAGGCTTCTCTCCAGTTAGAATGTAAGTCCTGAAGATTGTATAGAAACCCCATGTTCGTATGATGTCTGTCCCTTGAGGTCTTAGGGATGTGGGGAAGTTGTGACTGAACCATTTTTCATCTTTTTGCCATTTGCTTATTACAAGCGGGGTTATAGATGAATCCACCCAACAATCAAGAACGTCTTTTACCCCTTCTAGGTTGGTACTTCCACATTTGGGACATTTATCTACAGGTGCTCCGTTGAATCTTGGATCCACTGGTAAGTCTTCCTCTCTTGCAGGGATTATCTCGCCACAGTCTTTACATACCCAAAATGGAATTGGAGTCCCAAAAACTCTCTGTCTGCTTATTACCCAGTCCCAATCCATACTCTCGGCCCAATCCTTTAGTCTTAGGAACATGTCTGGTGGGTACCACCTTATTTGCTCTGACACCTTCACTATTTCATCGGTAAGCTCTTTTACTTTTATAAACCACTGTTTCTTGGGTAATAGTTCGATAGGGGCCCTGCATGAACTTCTTTCAGTGTGTCTAAGAACACGGTGGTGCACCTGCTTCTTCTTATAAAGGAGGCCCATTTCTTCCAGATCTTTCACTATCGCTTCTTTTGCTTGTTCTGCTGTTAGTCCCTTATACTTGCCGGCATTTTCATTCATAGTGCCATCTTCATTTATGGTTATAATCACAGGCAGGTTGTAACGTTTTTGCCATAATACGTCTTGTTCATCACCATAGGTACAGTTATAAACGGCTCCGGTACCAAATTCAGGATCCACGTCTTCATCAGCTATTATTGGTACCTCTCTCTCAAAAATTGGGAGCTTTACCTTTTTACCCACTTTATTCTTATAGCGCTCATCTTCTGGGTGGACAAAGACAGCCACACATGCCGGCATAAGCTCGGGCCTTGTAGTAGCTATTGGAATGTAATCTTCTTCCCCGGCAATTGGGAGCTTGATGTAGTAAAGGTAACCATCCTCTTCCACATACCCTACTTCAGCCTTTGCCAAGCTTGTCTTACACCTTGGACACCAATAAACGGGATGTTTGTCCTGGTAAAGAAGGCCTTTCTTGTAGAACTCAAGAAGGGACTTTTGCACTAAAGCTTTGTACTCATCATCCATCGTATGATATTCTAATTCCCAATCTGCTGAATAACCTATTCTGATGAACTGATTTCTCATGGCCTCAATGGCCTGCCAGGTCCATTCTATACACTTCTTAAGGAACTCTTCGGGTTGATCTTTGCTTATTCCGAACTCTTTCTCTACTTTGAGTTCCGTTGGAAGGCCGTGGTTGTCAAAACCCTGCGGAAAGAGGACATTATAACCTCTCATTCTCTTGTATCTAGCTACTATGTCTATCCACGTATGACTAAGCACGTGCCCGAGGTGCAGCGTTCCGCTCGTGAACGGGGGCGGAGTGTCTATTGAATAAGCCGGCCTCTTTTCATCGAGCTCGTATTTGTAGATTTTCTCCTCAAGCCAGAACTTCTGCCACTTTGGTTCTATCTCATTTGGATCGTAGGTCTTCGGGAGCATTTCTATCACCTCTTTTGAAGATGTTTAACCTATCAAAAGCGTACCTTAAAAAGGTTAATCCTTCCGGCGGCGGTGAGAGAAAGTTCACTAACCAGAAAAGGAAGAATCTTTTTTCAATAAATTCAGCAATCGGTGTGGCGATTGACGATATGCACCACCAGAAAATAAAGGGGATTTGGGGTTTAAAAAGTTTACCTAATTGCTACAAGCCAGTAACTTCTGTCATTTGGTATGAGTTCCCTCTTCAGGTAACCGTAGATTTTGACCTCGCTGAAGTGCTCTCTGGCTAGAAGCCTCATTTCTCTTGGGGTGTAGATTTGGAGCTCGTCATCAACGAAAAACGCTTTAGTGTCTCCATTTGGCTTAATTATCTGCACGAGCCTCTTGAAGCGGAGCTTTTGAAAAGCTGGTTCGACTTCACGCCAGTCTGTAATTACAAGCCTTTCGTTTCCATTTTGCTCATCCCACAGTATTGGTCCA
>LDZR01002247.1_pt1 | contig 28054 bp, 26 predicted proteins | sample 615371 | NCBI WGS metagenome assembly LDZR01 (sample SAMN03408294, study PRJNA278302) | terrestrial metagenome | isolation source: oil reservoir sample K2 | place: USA: Alaska, North Slope, Kuparuk formation | collected 2013
TGCTTTTGCGTATAATCCCGCACCCATTCCTTGAGCATAACCTGAAACCCAAGGGATGGAAGAATTCTCGAAATGGAAATAATTAAGGAGCAGAGCATATTCCTCGCTGTTGTAGTTTCCGAAATACATGAATTCTTGGAGATTGTTTAGAAATTGTAATGCTATTTCATAATTTCCTCGTTTGAAGTATATATCGGCCCAGTGAAGGGCACTCACAGGATAATAACTTAAACCCCTACCTCTATAATATAAGAAAGGCAGTGAGGTATTAAGATCACCCTTAATTTTTATGGGGGAATAATAGGGGGTATTTTCAGAAAATATCACTACGGAAAAGTCTTTCTGAGGGGATGGATATTTGGAATAATATTCGTTATTGGCTTTTAAAGTTAAATTAAATGCCTTTATATCAAGCATGCTGAGACCTTTCCACTTTGCGAGTTCTCCAAAGGCCCTTATCGCATAGAAAGAATCTCTATATGAACGAAGATATGTGATGTTGCCTGTTTTGGAATATTTGCTTAGGAATTCTTCTCTAATTTTTTTATTTATTTTGAGTTCTTCTTTGATTTTATTTGGTACCTCTCCGTATACTTTTCGGATTTCTTTTACTAGGACCTCTTCGGAGGCCATAAATACTTCATCCGGAATTTTTTCCCCTATTATACCGGACTTCTCAGTTTCAGGTTTAATTCTAAGAGTTTCATCTTCGTAGTACAGTTCTAGTGTTATCAGTATTCTCTCTCCATATGGAAATTTAAGGTTAATCAGGTCTCTAGCACTCACTTTCTTTCCATACCAGTCCTTACCATTGGCATTTACAACAAATGTTACTTCTACTTCTCCATTATTCTCATTAACATATCCAACAAAATTTGGTTTGTTGAAGTCGTTTATAGTCTTGTTTCCAATTTTTACCTGAATCTCTGAAAGTTCAAAAGCAGCGCTTTTTTCATCTATTTGGACATAGATCTCGACTTTGGAGCCTGTAGGGGAGGATGAAATAGAATCTTCAACTGTGATACATCCAAGTGAAAGACTCACCAAAATAAGAACTCCTATTGTTTTAATTAACTTCATATCTCCTCACAATAGTTTAAAAGAAGAGGAGAATATAAATTTTTCCGGCAAAAATTTATAACTGAGTTTTAAAAATAAATATTTGGTGATTAATGTGAAAACCCCCTGTGAGTTTTGGGCGGAAGAAGTGATGCCAAATTTAAGGGCCGATATAGCCCGTATTTTGTATTCTAAAGGATTAACTCAGGCAAAAATAGCAGAACATTTGGGTATCACACAAGCGATGGTTAGCAAATATCTAACTGGAAAATATAAACGGCTTGGGGGAGATCTTAGTAAGGAAATTCAAATAGTTGCCCAAGAGGTGGCCAGCCTTATTCTTTATGGTGCAAAAAAAGAGGATATAATACGGTTTTTGAACAAGAGGTTCTTTGAAATGCTCAGAAGTGGGATTTTATGTAAGGGTTATTTAGAGTATATTGAAAGTGATGATGAATCGCTTTGCAGTGACCTCTTTAGTGGAGAACCATCTCGTACACAAATTCTGGAAGAGTTGAATTTAGCTTTAGGAGGACTCCTTAGAAATAAAGGGTTTCTAAAGCTTATCCCGGAGATTAGAAGTAATTTTGCCTATTCTCTTCCGGATCCAAAAGAAAAGGAGGACGTAGCAGCTGTTCCAGGGAGAATAACTCACGTAAAAGATAAAGCTTATGCATTACCTCCAGAATTTGGGGCTAGCGAACACATGGCAGGAGTTTTAATAGCACTCTCTAATGTATTTCCCGGTATCAGGAGCGTCTTGAATATAAAATACGACGAGAATATATTTAGAGCCCTGAAAAAAGCCGGTTTCAAATTCGGAGTTATAGAAAAAAGTGAAAGAAGTGAAGATGAAACTGTCAGGCTTATTGTAGAGGAATTTAAAAAGAAAGGCTCATTAGATGCCGTTGTTGACAGAGGAGGTTTTGGAATAGAGCCTTGTGTATATATATTCGGAAAAAACCCAATAGAGGTCGTTGAAAAAGTCAAAAGGTTGGAGAGCTTTCTATGAGGAAGATAACTCTTTTATATCTCATGCTCTTGACTTATGCGAATCTTTCTCCAAAGGTGCCCTCTGCAGGAGTGGCCGGAGGAGACAAAATTGTTCATTTTTTGGAATTCCTCCTTCTTGGCCTTGTAAGTAGAGATAAATCATACATGATTTTTCCTGTAATCTTTGAGAGCTTACAACTTTTTGTTCCAGGAAGAAGTTTCTCATTTCTTGATATGGGCGCAAATCTAATAGGGTTTGGTGTTGGATACCTTCTCTGGAGGTGGTGGAATGAAAGTGCTGACAGAAGAGCTTAGGTTTTCTACAAGGGGAGAAATTGACTTAGTTGATATAACGAGGGATATAGAAGAGATCGTGGAAAAAAGTGAAATAAAAAATGGGCAGGTTTTGGTATTTGTCCCTGGTGCCACTGGAGCAATAGTCACAATAGAACATGAGAATGACCTTTTAGAAGATTTTAAAAGAGTTCTAAGGGAACTCGTGCCGAGAGGGGCAGGATACAAACATGATATTATTGATAACAATGCTCATTCCCATCTCAGGGCTAGCCTTTTGGGCTCTTCGCTTGTACTCCCAATTGTTGATGGGAAAGTTGTTAGAGGCGTATGGCAGCAGATATTCTTTGTGGAACTTGATGTAAGGCCGAGGAGGAGAAGATTAGTAGTGCAAATAATGGGTGATTAGATTCTCAGGACCATAAAGTCTCTCCCAACCATCCCGTTTTCTCTAACTTTCTCTTCTAATTCCTCTTGAGTGTAGTTTGAGTGACTTATGTGGACAAAAAGGGTTTTATTTGCTTCCACCTTCTGGGCAAATTTGATGGCATCTTCGACTCCGAGATGGGTTTTGGGAATTGAGTACTTATGGGTCATTTCAGAAACCAGAAGGTCCGCTCCTCGGATTTCCTCTAATAGTTCATGATTTCTTAAGATTTCCGGCCCAGTGTCCCCTGTTATAACAATTCTCTTTCCTTTTACTTCTAAAATAAATCCTCCTGCTACATCACCTGGCTGATGAACTACGGGAAATTGTTTTACTTTAAATTTTCCGAAATCATACCACCTATTGAACTCAAGTGAGACATACTCCCATTCCCTGATCCCTAGGAACGTCTCCTGTAAATGTTTTGCAAGGTCAAGGATCTTCTTATGAGAATAGAAGCGCACCTTTTTGAATACCTGCAACTCGGGAAGCCCGCCTATATGGTCAAAGTGAGGATGAGTTATAAAAACATTCTCGATTCGTTCGTTTAGATAACTCATGTGATAATATAAATCCGGAGAAGGATCTATTAAGGCATTTATCTGAGGGATATACATAGAGAATCGTGTTCTTCTGTATTGAGGAAACCTTCTTGCTCTTGAACAGTTTTCACACTCACACAATGCTTTAGGTGTTCCACTGTAGGACCCGGAACCGAGTAGAATGACTCTCATTTTCTTCCCTCCAGAATTTCCTTCCATATGGGATTATTGTGAACTATTATCCACCATTCTTTAAGCTCTCTTCTTTTTCTCTTCCAGTCTGGATGGAATTTCTCAACTAACTTCCAGAATCTTTTAGAGTGATTCATTTCTACGAGGTGGGCAACTTCATGGCTCACCAGGTAATCTATGAGTTGCGGTGGTAAAGCAAGCATTGCTAAATTGAAATTCAAGTTTCCTTTTGGGGAGCAGCTTCCCCATCGTGTTTTTTGCTTTCTAATAAAGACTTTATTGACATTTACATTCAACTTTTTCGTTTTTTCTTGGATTAAGGGGGTTATTATCTCTCTAAGTCTTACTCTAAGTGTTGATTCTAATTTTTTGTTGTGAGGGAGTTTTATCATGTTATCATTAACCTTAAACTTCTCTCCAGACCCAGTATTGTAGAATCTCCCAAGATAAGGAAATCCTGAAAGCTGCTTGGCCTTTTCAATAGCTTCAATTTTAGTTATAATCCATTTCTCTTTTGCCCGTAAAAAAGGCTCAACCCTTCTTGTTGGAGAAACAATCTCCAGTTTTCCACTAGGGGTCACGTAAATTCTCATGTACCTTACCTTTCTTACACTGACCTCATACTGTATTCTTCTTCCACTGAGTTCTATCTCTGGCATATCAAATATTTAGCATTGAATGTTTAAGTGCTTTTTTAAGAAAATGATTTAATATTTGAATCAATGAAACTTATTGGGAAATAACATGAGAAAGATGCTCTATGTGATCCTGCTGGTTGGATTTTTTTGCAGTTCTTGCATTGAGTATTTTCTCCTAAATTTTGAGTTAAGAAAGAAGAGGTAGATATTATGGCACTTTCATTTAGACCGATCTGGTTTGATTCAATGGGAGCTAAGAGCTCTTGCGTATTAGTTAAAACTCCTGATATTTCTGTAATAATAGATCCGGGAATTGCAATTATGCAGCCAAGCTTTCCAGCATCAGAGGAGAAAAAGATTGAATGGTTAATTGAGGGAGAAAAAGCAATAAAAAATGCCAGTAAGGAAGCTGATGTCCTTGTGATATCTCATTATCACTATGATCATTACTTCCCCGGTGACTTGGAAGTTTACAGGGGAAAGAGGCTTTTAGCCAAAAACCCGAATGAATACATAAACGATTCTCAGAGGAAGCGAGCAGATTATTTCTATTCAAACCTCTGCAGATACTTTGGAGGCTTAAAGCTGGAAGACCTCTGGAGAGAGAGGGAAGCAAAGAAATACTCAAACCTCATGGATAAATTACCAATAGCCGTTTCAAAGGACTTTGGAGAGTACAATACACGGAGGAAGCAGCTCCTTGAGAAAGGGTTAAAATGGTTTGAAAACAGGGCAGATATGTGGAACCGAAGTCCTAAAATTCCAGAGGTGAAGTTTGAGGATGTTGAAGTTCATTTTGCTGACGGAAGGGAATTCCAGTTTGGAGATACAAAGATAAGATTTACAGGCCCCATGTTCCATGGAATTGAGTTTTCAAGGGTGGGGTGGGTTATTTCAACTGTGATTGAATATGAAGATGAGAAGCTCATCCATTCAAGTGATTTAAACGGCCCCATAATAGAGGACTATGCAGAGTGGATAATCAAAGAAAATCCCAACATTCTCATTTTGGATGGCCCTATGACCTATATGCTCGGCTACCTTCTTAACAAGATCAATTTAAGAAGAGCTGTTGAGAACGCAGTGAAAATTGTAAGGAAAATTGATGCAGAAATTATTATCTATGATCACCATTTGCCAAGAGAGCGTCACTTCAAAGAACACACGAAGAAAGTTTGGGAAACTGCAGAAAGACTTGATAAAAACCTTCTAACTGCTGCTGAATTTTTGGGAATGAAACCAAAAGTTTTGGAGATTTGACATTTAGGATATAGTTTTAACTCTTTAATTAAATTTTATTGATGGTGGTGATGGTGAACATTGGGGAAGCTGATAAGCTGAGAATCTATACTCTAGCTGAGGACTATGCTGGGTATAATAGCCCATTTTTGGCTCAACATGGAGTTTCCTTTTTGATTGAAGTAGGATTTGATGGAAATAAACGAAGAATACTCTTTGATACAGCATCCTACGCTGAGCCCATTCTTTTCAACATGGAAATTTTGGGAATTGACCCAAAAACAGTGGACATGATAATACTTTCACACAGTCACTTTGACCATACAGGCGGTTTACTGGGCATCATGAAGAAAATAAATAAAGAAATTCCTATACTCGCTCATCCCAATATTTTTAAAGTAAGTTTTGCCATGGAACCGGAGTTCATGTACGCAGGAATACCCCCATTAAGAGGAGGCTCAAAAGAGGAAATTGAAAAACTTGGTGGTGTTTGGATTCTGAGCAGAGATATTATAAAGTTAATGCCGGGTGTTTTTACACTTGGAGAAATAACAAAAGAAGAGAAAGTCGAGTTTGAGAGAAGTACTACAATAAGCCTTTATAAGCTTGAAAATGGGAAAATACGGTCGGATGATATCGAGGATGAAATAGGGCTTGCAATAAACACTAAGAAAGGTTTAGTGGTCATTGGAGGATGTGCCCATCCCGGCATTATCAGCATGGTAAAAAAAGCTGTAGAACTGAGTGAAATTACCAAGGTGCATGCTGTTATAGGTGGATTCCATTTAATAGAGGCAGATAATGAAAGAATTCAGAAAACTGTAGAAGCACTTAAAGAATTAGGGGTTAAGAGGGTTTTCGTCGGACATTGTACAGGGCTTGAAGCCGAGGCACTGTTTGCAAGGGAATTCGGGAAGAATTTTGAAAAACTCCACTCTGGAAAAGTCATAGAAATCTAGAAGTCTTAAAACTTCAGCTTTTCTCTTTTAAGAATGCTATAATATGTAGTCTCTTAAATTTCAAGATCACAAAAAATTGAAAAGGAAATTAACAGGGGAGTATTCTCACTTTGCAGGAAATGCACCGAGCTGTTGAAGCATACTAAGTAGATCATAACCCCACCACATTTCTGCAATTTTGTCTCCTTCAAAGCGATAAATAGAGGTTCCTTCAATAGTTACCTGCTTTCCAGTTGGAGGGATTTTACCACCCATCATCTCGCCTTTTTGAGTTCCAGTAACTTTCCATCGTTTTACAATTTCGTCGCCTTCAGTAATAGTATCTTCAATAGTTACATGAAAATCGGGGAACGTCTTGTGGTTGAAGAGTACCCATTCTTTAAACTTCTCAAGATTTGTAACATCTGGATTAGCAGGGTCATGATTTACGAAGTTTTGGGCATAAAACTCATCTAATGTATTTACATTTCCCTTGTTCCAGACTTCATCCACTATCTGCTGTATAATCCTTTCTTTCTCTGTCATTCTTCTATACCTCCTTTTCATTCTATTTATGCATTTTATAGTTTAAACTATATAAGAATTGGTATTATGTAAAAATAACGTAACATCTAAGTTTACAAAAGAAAAATAAAAGCTTTAAAATAGAATTTCATTTCAAAATTATTCTTGCGTCAACTATGACTGCGCCCTCGCCTTCGGGGTAAACGAAGATTGGGTTCAAGTCCATTTCTTTAATGTAATCTTTTAGATCATCAATTAATTGTGAAACTTTCAGCATCATGTCTACAATTGCCTTCATGTCCGCTGGTGCCTCCCCTCTTGCTCCGGCTAAAATTGGGTAACCTTTAATGCTTTTTATCATTGCCCAAGCGTCTTTCTCTTCAATCGGGATTATTCTGAATGTAACGTCCTTGAGTATTTCAACAAAAATTCCACCGAGACCAAACATGAGTGCGTGCCCGAATTGTGGGTCTTCGGTAACACCAATGATTATTTCCCTTCCGGGTTTGAGCATTGGGGCTATTAAGACACCGAGAATTTCTGCATCTGGCTTGTATTTTCTTGCGTTCTCGTGGATTTCTTCCCACTTTTGTTTAAGTTCTTCGTCGTTCTTTATTTTCAGCATGACGACTTTCGCGTCACTCTTGTGAAGGATTTGGGGTGACATTAGCTTCATAACCACTGGATAACCTATTTCGTTAGCGTACTTTATGGCTTCGTCCAAATTTTTTGCTAGTTTCTCCTCTGGAAGGGGCAAGTCATAAGCTTTTAAAACCTGTTTTGCCTCGTATTCAACTAAAGCCTTCCTACCTTGAGCCAAAACCTCTTTAATTATCTTTAATACTTCTTCCTTCATACTATTCCCCCCATAATAAGGAAATAAGGAGTCAGATTACTCCTTATTTAATTTTTCCAAATACTTTGCATATTGGACAAGTCCAGCCATTGCCCTGACTCCTCTCTCGGGCGTGGAGTATACTGGAACTCCCTTATTTTCAAGCATTTTTGCATAATATTCGGTCTTTTTACCACCCATTGCAACTGCTACTATTGGTTTCTCACTCTTCTTTGCGTATTCTGCTAGGATTTCTATGATCTCCTCTTCGTTTAACAATGGTACTTGGAAGAGGACTATTATAACTATTGCGTCTACGTTGGGATCGTTCACAAAGGCCTCAATAGCGTATTTGTATCTCTGAGCGTCTGTATCTCCAACTACATCAGTTGGATTGCCAGCTACGGCGTGTGGTGGGAAGTGTTCCTTTAAATATTTAATTATCTCCTCACTAAGTTCGGCCATTTTGAGTCCAAATTTTGCCACAGCATCACTTGCCATAACTCCAGCTCCGCCACCATCAGTAATGATTCCAATTCTGTCTCCTTTTGGAAGTTTGCACTTTGCGAAGGCCTTTGCGACGTCGAACATATGCTCAAAGTCCTCTGCCCTTAATATTCCAGTTTGTTTGAAAACAGCATCGTATATTATATCGGCACCGGCCAATGATCCAGTGTGGGAGGACGCTGCTTTAGCTCCATACTCAGTTTTTCCACTTTTTAGAGCTATGACGGGTTTTACTTTTGTTATTCTCTTTGCAGCCTCAATGAATTTTCTCCCCTCTTTCACTCCTTCTATGTAAAGAGTAACGGCCTTTATACTCTCATCGTAGATGAAGTAATCCATTAAATCTGCATCGTCAACATCAAGTTTGTTACCATAACTTACCATCTTTCCAATCCCTATGCCTGCTCCTGCTGCCCAGTCAAGCATTGCTGCAGCAAAGGCTCCGCTTTGAGTGACAAATGCTATTGAACCACTTTTTGGTCTGTCCATTTTTTCGTCTGGGAGAAACACCGTATCTACTCCAGTGTCTGGAACGTATACTCCAACACAGTTTGGTCCTATGATCCTTATTCCATTTTCTTTTGCTATTTTGAGGATTTCTTCTTCCATTTTCCTTCCTTCTTCTCCAAGTTCCCCAAAACCGCCTGTAATGATTATCACAGACTTTATTCCCTTTTCGGCAATTTCTTTCATGGTTTGTGGGACAAATGGAGCTGGTATGGAGATTACTGCCAAATCTGTATCTTCTGGGAGCTCTTTCACACCTTTGTAAACCTTATATCCCTCTATCTCGTCTAGTTTGGGGTTCACTGGATAGATGCTTCCCTTAAAAATTCCTTGCTCCTTATTTTTCTTGAAATTCTCAAAAATCACGTTTCCAACTTTTCCTTTTTTGTTCGTTGCACCAATAATGGCAACAGCCTTGGGTTCGAAAAAAGGCCTGAGTTCATCGATAATTTTTGGACGGTTCATGGTACCACCTCAAAATTTTATGAATAAATTTCCAGTTGAACTTTATCTTTTTCTGTATAAAAGTTTTATGTGAGTAAAATAAGCTCTTTGATGAATAAATAGGAACATTACTGCGCTAGAATTGGAAAAATATCAAACGCCTCTTGTCATTTTGTTTAAGAATTCAAGGCTTTTTAAAATGTCTTCAAAGGTTTTCACTTCTAATGACATAGGAATATTCCTAAGTTGATTTATTAGGGTTTTCCAAGGTATGTTACCCTCCCCAAGGGCTAGATGGGAGTCATTTGCGCCATGATTATCACTTAGGTGTGCATAAATAATTCTATCTTCTAAAAGCTCAATAAACCTATCAAACTGAGCATTAACGGTATTTAAATGCCCGATATCAAAAGTAACCAATATCTCCGTTCCATCTACCAATTCTTTAATACGTTCCGGTGTTTGGCCATCGAGAATAGGGTATGATGGCATATTCTCCAGAGCCACTGTTATTCCAATTTTTTGGGAAATTTTACTAATTTCTTCTAATGATCGTTTTTGAACTTTTTCGTAGGCCTTTGGAAAACGGCTACTTAAAGGCGAATAATGACCAGGATGGATAACTACAAGTGCAGAACCCATCTCATGTGCAATTTCAAAGGTTTCAAAGAGGAGTTCTAGTGAGATCCTCCTAATTTTCTCGTTTAGGGAGCCCATGTTTACATCACTGAAGGGAGCATGGATAATATTCTTTAACTTGGCCTCTTCCAGAAAATCCATTTGTATTTTGTAATTATGCCGGTTTAGTGTGTGATATCCTTCGTTCACTATTTCTATAAAATCGATTTTAAGTTGGCTTATTTTATGAAGGGCAAGAGTGAGGCTTTTGTTGTATAATGCTTGTGTTGAGACTCCTATCACTTTTTTCACCTGGAAGAATAAAAAGAGAGAGTATAAAAAGATATCAGTCTCCAGATTTAGGCAAAAATGGAATTAGCCAGTCTAAAAAGCTGTCTATGCTTCTTGTTTGTATATATAAGGTGCCGCTTCCATAAAATTCAGCAACAAGACCTTCTCCACCGAATATTGTGCTCTTAAGTCCACCTACTCTTTTTACTCTAAAATCAAGTCCTTCTGTGAAGGCTACTAAGTGGCCCGTATCTATGATAAATCTTTCGTTCCTCAGTTCTTTTTTATAAATTCCTCCAAAACTTGAAAGAAACACTGTACCTTCTCCACTTAATTTTAAAAGGAATAGGCCTTCTCTTGAGAAGAATGTCTTTGCACCACCAAATTTTGTGTTTATTTCAATAGTTTCTGAGCTTGCCAAAAATGCACCACTTTGAGCATACAATGTTCCCCTAATCTCTAATGCCTCTATATCTCCCATGTAAGCAGGTGCAAGGCCAATATTTCCTTTTCCTTCTTCGGCTCTAAAAGTATTTATGAAAATGCTCTCTCCACCAAGCATCGAACGTTTTAGGGCTTTAAAGACCCCTCCGGTTTTTGTTTCTATTTTTATGGTAGGGCTCATATGTACCATTGCACCGGGTTCAGCTTTAATGGCCTCTCCTTCTTCAAGCTCCACTTCAACCAAGCTAAAACTAGGTCGTTGAATAATTTCGTATCTCATTCATAACACCAAGAATAGGTGTGATTTGAAGTATATAAACTTTATTTGCTTTATTTTATATCTTCTTTTTTTATAAGGTTGTTATTGTATGGACAAAGATCCTGAAAGAAGCATTCGTGACATTTTGGTCCTATTGGCTTGCAAATACGTTTTCCATGATCTACCATTGCGTGATTTATATATATCCACAAGTCCTCCGGGATCAACTTTTTTAAATACTCCTCAACTTTCTCTGGTGCAACCGTTGGGGGAGCTAAGCCTAAGCGTTTGCTTATTCTGTTTACGTGGGTATCAACAGGGATAGTTTGTTTTCCAAATCCGTAAGCTAAGACAATGTTTGCACACTTTCTTCCGATTCCTGGAAGTTTCATAAGTTCCTCAATTTTATTCGGAACTCTCCCACGATATTCTCTCAAAATTATCTGGGAAGTTCGGACTATCCATTCCCCTTTGGTTTTCCATAGGCCAACACCATTGTTTCTTAAAAACTCTTGCATTTCTTCTACAGGTGCATTGGCAATGTTTTCAATATTCTTGTATTTTTTGAAGAGCATCTTCCCTACCTTGTTTGTAACCTCATCTCTCATTCTTTGCGAGATTATACAGTAAATGAGTGTTTTATAGGGATCTCCAGTTAGGAGTTTTTCTCTTTGATAGTGGTTTATCAGGCGTTTCACTATCTCTTTGGCTCTCCTTTTCTTCTCTTCCCAGTTTTCTTCAAAGGTGAATGAGTGTGAGTTTTTTGCCGCCATTATGGATCACCGCTATAATTCCATTTGAGGCCTTGGCCTTTTTGAGATTGTCGAACTTTTGGTTAAAAATCTTGTGCCCTTTTTGGTTTAAAATCAGAACTTCATTTTCAAGAAGTATCACGATCCATTTTTCAGAGAAAAGCACGTCTCTAATCTCTTTTTCAAAATCCAATGTTAGACTAAATATCTCCTCCTCAGTAAGCTCTATTTTCGTGTCCTTGTTTACCCTTATGAGTTTTGGTTCACTGTATATTACCTTAAATTGAAGGGCTTTTCCTAAAAGGTCTATCTCTACAGTATCTCCTTCTTTAACTTCTTTTCCTATAAGTTTTGCTCTTATGACCTCTATAAAATCAGGTGTTAAAGGAGCATCAAAAATCGGCTTTAATACAACTTTCATGAATTTCCACCCACTCAATATACTCACTGAATTATAATAAGGGTTTTGAACCACAAACTTTATAATCGAATATATCTTTTGATATATCTGGTGAGATATATGGAAAGACCAAAGTATAAAGGCCATCTTAAGCTCCTTATCCTTTATCTGCTAAAGGAAAAGCCACAACATGGGTATGGAATAATGTATGAGCTTGAAACTAGATATGGCATCCCAACTCCAAGTCCGGGGGCCATATATCCTATTTTATCAGGTTTAAAAAGAAATGGCCTGATTAGAGTAGCTGGGAAAGGTAAAAGAGAGAAGAAACTCTATCAAATAACAGATAGAGGGAAGGAATATCTTGATGAACATAAAAATGAGCTTTTTGAAGTTATCAGGATGATAGAATCCTTTAAGGAATTTAGAAGTCTTGGAGGGAATGAGCTCAAAGAAGCAATTAAGGAAGTTTTTATGGCCATTCCATCACTTACAGAGGAACAAAAAAAAGCACTTTCAGATGAGATTGAAGAATTTACGAGGAAAATTAGACTAATAATCTTAGGGGGGAAGTGAAATGTATGCTATTGAAGTTGAAAATTTGGTAAAGAAATATGGAGATTTTGAAGCTGTTAAAGGTATCTCATTCAAAGTAAATAAGGGAGAGATATTTGCATTTTTGGGTCCCAATGGGGCGGGTAAGACTACTACTGTTCATGTACTTACCACTCTCCTTAGATTAACCTCTGGAAAAGCCATTGTAGCAGGACACGATGTTGTAAAGGAACCAATGGAGGTTAGGAAAAAGATTGGCATTGTATTTCAGGATCCTAGCTTGGATAGAGAGTTGACGGCTTATGAGAACATGTATATTCATGGAAGAATTTACGGTTTAACTGGAAATAAATTGGAAGAAAAGATAGAAAGGCTCCTTAAATTTGTTGAATTGTGGGAGTTCAAAGATAAACCTGTAAAGATGTTCAGTGGAGGCATGCAGAGGAGACTCGAAATAGCACGTTCACTTCTTCATGAGCCAGAAATTCTTTTCTTGGATGAACCTACAATAGGTCTTGATCCTCAAACAAGAGCTCACATCTGGGATTACATTAAAGCAATGAAAGAAGAACACAATATGACGATTTTCTTGACAACACATTATATGGATGAGGCCGAACAGCTAGCAGACAGAATTGCTATAATTGATCATGGTAAGATAATTGCAGAAGGAACGGCCAATGAGTTGAAAAAATTGGTTGGTAATGATGTAGTTTATCTTAAACTTGAAGCTCTGGAAGAAGTTAAATGCTTAAAAGCGGAGTTTATTAAGGGTTGTAAAATTTTATCTGACGGAAAGGTGCAATTAGAAGTGGAAAATGCTGCAGAAGCTCTCCCAAAGCTCTTTACTTTGGTCCAGCACTTAGGAGTTAAAATTCTTGAGGTTACCTATCACAGGCCTACGCTTAATGATGTTTTCCTACACTTAACTGGGAGAGAGATAAGAGAAGAAAGTGGAGAAAATGCATTCAAGAGAATGGCTCGTATGAGGATGAGAAGGTGATGAAAATGAGGGCGTTTATCACTATGATTTACAGGCAGACAAAGCGTTTTTTTAGAGCACGGTCGAGGGTAGTAGGAATGATAATAAATCCTCTGATCTGGTTAGTGTTTTTTGGTCTTGGGTGGAGTAAAGTTTTCAACAATCCTATGGCTAGAACTATATTTGGAGGGGTTGATTATCTCACTTTCCTAGCACCGGGTATATTTGCTATGACCATATTCAATCAGAGTTTCGTGAGTGGTGTAAGCGTTATATGGGACAAGCAATTTGGCTTTTTAAAGGAGGTTCTGGTAGCACCAGCTTCAAGGAAAGAAACTATTCTAGGGAGATTAGCGGGAGATTCACTCCTCACAACAGTCCAAGGCCTTATAATACTCCTATTGACGTTCCTATTGGCAGAAAATCTTAAAATTTCCGGAATAATCCCTGCCCTTTTAATAGGCTTTCTGTTAGCTATAGCATTCTCTGGATTTGGAACAAGTCTGGCCCTTAAAATGGAAAGTATGGAAGGATTTCAGATGATAATGATGGTCCTAATGTTGCCACTCACGTTCCTCAGCGGGGCCATATATCCAATAGAAGCTATGCCAAGCTGGATGAAGGCTTTGGCTTATATAAACCCGCTAACCTATGCGGTGGACGGAGCTCGCTATTATCTCGTAGGAGCAAATGTTACCAAGTTTTCCATAACAATCGATTGGGCAGTGTTGAGTCTCCTTGCAGTTGTATTAGTCAGTCTTGCCATGGTGGAATTTGAAAAAGCAACTATTGATTGAGCTCTTTTTTATTTTTGAATTTTTCGTAACTTATTTTCAAGGCCTGTAATACTGGAAGCGATTGTCCAGCAAAAAATGTCAACATAGCTCCTCCGCCCGTGCTTATATGAGAAATTCCTTTTATATTGTATTGATATATGCTGGCTATACTATGCCCTCCTCCAACTATAGAAAATGCTTTGCTCTCTCCTATTGCTTTAAATACTTCTACTGTACCTTTAGCAAATTCTTCAATCTCAAAAACTCCCATTGGACCGTTGGCTACTATTATACTTGCTTCTTTTAGGATCTCGCTATACTTTTCTATTGTTCTGCTCCCAATGTCCAAAATTGGCCTTTCATCAAATATCCATTGTTTGTCACTTAGCAGGTCTATTTCTACTCTCTCTCCTTTGTATTCAACAGCAAAATCTACGGGGGTTCTTATATACGGATAAAATTCATTTAAAATAATTTCTGCTCGATCTACAAGTTTTATTAATCCCTTTTCATCTAGAAAACTGATATTGGCATCTCCTAGGTCAAAACCTTTAGCGAGGGTGAATACGTGTCCAACTAAACCTCCAGTTAAAATTAAATCTGCCTTCTCATTTCTTAAAACATTCTCTGCAACGTTTAAGGAATCTTCTACCTTGGCACCTCCAAGTACGTAGATTTTAGGTCTTTCTAAGCTTTCATAGGCCCTTGTTAAGGCTTTTATTTCTTTTTCCATTAGAAAACCGGGGATCATGGGCCTTATTCTTGCAAATCCAACTAATGAAGGTTGAGATCGATGAGCAGCAGCGAACGCTTCATTTACGACATAGTCAATTAAGAGAGATAATTTTCTAACAAAATGTGTTCTCTCGCAATATTCCAGTGGTTTTTGTTTTGTCTCTTCTGCTGCAAATCTAAGGTTTTCGAGCATTAAAACTTCACTAGGTTTTAAAGCCTTTATGGCGTCTCTTGCACATTTTCCAAAAATATCATCCACGTATTTTACTTTTACACCAAGGAGAGAACTTAAAATCTCAGCATGTTGCTCTGTGGTCAAATAATCTTCCTCATAGGGTTTGCTTTGGTGAGTACCAATTACCACTTTTGCTTTGTGCTCTAGTAAATATTGTATGGTATGTAGCACAGCTCTAAATCTAGCATCGCTGATGATCTTTCCATCTTTTACAGGGGAATTAAGGTCTGCTCTGAGAAAAATGACTTTATCATGGTAATTGAAGTCTGATAGTTTGAACATGATCTCACCTGATTTTTGTAAATTTTGAGAAGTTAAAAGGTTATTCTAAACACTTATGGTGATAATTATATGAAAGCTTTTGCCTTCAGAGAAGAGAAAGTGATTAGTTAAGATTGAGAAAATTGCATGCCAAAAGGAATTTATATTATAACTACTTAACTTTCGTTAACCATGGAGAATAATAGGATGTGGTATCATGGAGTGGAGTTTAGAAATTTTGCAAGAGGCCTCTCGGGAAGTTCTAGTTGAAGCTTTGATAAATTTACTTGATCAAATGGGATTTAACAATGTAGAAAAAATTGAAACCCCAGAAGAGTGGGGTATAGAAATTTTGGCCCTCAGAGATGATCCCATTGCAGGGTTTGAGAAATATGTAGTGAAGATTAAGCAGGAAGCTTTAGCATCTTCTCAGGATATTGAATCATTTGGTGAGGCAATAATGAGAGCTAAAGCAGATAAAGGGATATTTCTGGCAACACACGGGTTCACTAAAGACGCAAAACTTCTCGTGGGAAAAGAGTACAAAGGTAGGATGATTATGTGGGATGGGGAAAAGTTTGTTGAGGAATTAAATGAGAGGAAAGTGCTAGTAAGTAAAGAGCTACTCGAAAAAATTGAGAAAAAAAGAGAGCAGGAAAAACTAGAAGAGAGGCGTAAAGGGGCTTTGAAGATAATTAAATTAGATGTCCCTCTTTTATATCCTTTTTCTGCCGAAAAAATCTTTGATCAAATAGCCTCTTTACTCGAAAGAGAGTATAAAATAAAAAAAGAGGACATTCTTTTGAAGAAATTAACTTTAGAGGTTTTGGTGGCATATATCTTTTCTTGGTCCTCTCAGATGGATGAGAACATGAAAGATAAGGCTTTAGTCCCATCTAGAGATGAGATATTTCCCTTTGTGAGTAAGAATGGTGAATTGGAGAAAAGAGTCTCTAAAGCACTTCTGGAGAATGGTTCTGTAATTAAGGCAAGTGAAATAAGAGTTGTTGAACCATTAACACCAAGTGAGGCAGTTTTACTTGTTAAATCAAAACTTGCAGAAGATCTAAAAGTCTCTCAAAGTGACATTATCTTGCATTCCCGGAAAAAGGTATATATCCCTCAAAAAGCGGTGCTAGATTTGCAAGTTGGAGTAAATTTCGCAAGAGGAAGAGTTGATCTCAAGAGCAAAGAAGCTACTCTTAAAATAGAGCCTCTTCCCAAAGAGAAACTAATTGAGATTGCCAGAGAAGAGTGTAGAAACTTGCTTGGTGAAGATCTTGAGAATATCTCACTTAACATAAAGGATAATGTTGCTATAATTAACGGCCAGGTTAGCAGGTTTCTTTTTGGAGCGGCTGTGCATACATACAGCGGGAGAGTTTTAAAGAGAAAATCAAAGATGAGGAAAGATGCAATCCTTTCTGAGGTTAATGATAGATATCCTGGAGGAAAAGTCATTTCTTTCACTGAAAAAGAAAATAAAGCAATAATTGACGTATTAACTCCAGAAGGCATTGTGATTTTGGAATTTAATTTAGAAAATGGAGAGTATAATATTAAGGGGGAACTCTTGCATCCATACAATCTTGCAAAAATTGGAAAAGACCTTATTGAAAGCAATTTTGATATAAAACATCTTAAGCTTGGTGACTTTAAGGTTATTAACCATAGGGACATAGAGTTGGTTCTAGAAAGCGAGGATGGGAAAGTTCTGTTAAAAGCCGATGGTAAAAGTGGAGATATCATGGATTATTTTGTCGAGATTACTCCACAAAAAGCCAGAAAAATACTCTTGGAAAAATACTCTGAATGGCGAATAAAGAAAATAGAAGAGTTAAAGCATAATTATAAAGCAGAATTAGAGCAATGATAGACTCCTATTGAGGATTTCTCTTAGTAAAGATGGAAAGTTACTGGAAGAGACTGATAAGCATCTGAAAGAGGAAGTTGCAAGGGAAATTGCAGAAAAATTCTTGGATGAGAAAGGCATAAGTGGGGAAATTAAAGAAATAAAGCTTGATACCAACTGGCAGGTTAGGTTTGTAGGTGAGGAGAGAGTTGGGGAGATTCTTATAGAAAGGATATCTGGAAGAGTTTTAAAGAGTGAAATTTTCTTGACAGAAGCTGTGATTGAGGGGATATACCGAAACCACGTACTGGAGAAGTTTAATGATAAAAATCTGAAAACAGAAACTATACTAGTTCACAAAGAAAGGGGATATGCAACTATAAAACTCTCTGGAAATGAGGCTTTTTATTATGCAAAACTTGATCTAAGAACGGGAGAACTATTGGAGGAAGATACAGTCCCCAACAAGGGTTTAATGGCAAAAATAAAGAAATTGCAGTTGGATGCAAAATATAAATAGGCGATTAAGTCATTAGAAGGCTCTCAATGAGCTTTATGGCCTCTACTATTTTTGTTTCTGGGACTTCTTCCTCTGGTAATTCTAGATTAATTACGAGTCTCTCCTCTTGCCCTTCGTCATCTAAGCCGTATACTTCAAGTTCTTCGACATCCACATCTTCAAAAAAATTCTCTATTTCTGGTCCTATGACTTTTTTGTCATTCCCATAAACTTCTACTCTTATCAGATCATCTTTGGATGAGGCCACAACTGCTATTTCATAATCTCCAATTTTCTTTGTGAATTTTATTATATTTCCATACCCTAAAACTTCTTCACTAAAACCAAGTTTTTTCATAACACTCCTCATTCTCTCAATCTTAGCTTTTATCCTGTTTAACAGCCTATCTCTCAATTTATAACTTTCTTCTAAGGCCCTTTTCATGCCTTCACTCGCCTTTTCAATCTCTCCTTCCCATATTCCAATTAGTTTTATACCAGAAGAAGTTGGGCGAAGTTCAATCTTCAAATTTTCTATATCAAAATCCTTTAAATCTTCAATCCTAAGCTCGCTAATACTGAGGATATCAAATTCGATTCGAACTAGGTTCCCAAAGGCTTTTCCTCTAAATTTCAAAGGGCATCACCTTAAGAGAGGGAATGGGAGAGGGTTTAAAAACTCTTCTATGTAATAGAAGAAAAGGGTACAAAAAATAAAGAATTCATTTCCTCTTCCTACGGACTATTAGCGGCAATAAGGCAAGACTTATAATTGCTGCAGGTCCGCATACGCCTCCAGACTCTGTTGTTGTGGAAGGTGAAGTGGGAGTTTCTGCTGTTGAAGAAGTTGTTTCTGATGAGGTTGTTGTTGAAGGGCTAGAAGTAGTTGAGGAGGGTGTTGGGCTTTCAGTTGTAGTTGAGGTTGTGGAAGTTTCTATTTCTCCAATAGTCATTTCGAATGTTGCTTTGTTTCCATAGAAGTCTACTGCCACGGCCCTTATTATATATCCATCTGTATCTACTCCTGGAATTTCCGCTATAAAGTACTCCGCTTGTCCTCCACTTGATTGTGCTGCTGGATATTTTGTAACTTTTCCATTGGCTTCTATTTCTACATAAATATCCTTAACTCCTAAGTTATCTTTTACGTCGATAAAAACTTTAAATGGTTTTCCTTTTGTGGGTTTGGGGGGTGTAAGGTATGGGATATCTATTTGGGGCTTCTCTGTATCTTTTCCTTTGCTTATAACGAGTTGAGATATTCCTTGGGGTACAGTTATCTCAAAGAGTTCGTATGTTTTTTCTCCTATTTTTCTCTCTCCAAGAAGCTTGTATGTGACGTTTGTTACACTTGCGTCAACTTGAGCACCTTCTGGTACCTCTATAGCAAATTTACCGCTTTCCTCTCCGATTAAGTTTATGAATTTTACCGCACTACCAAAATCAGTTGCCCACCGGAATGTTATGAACTCTTGTGGGACCGGCAGAGATATGAAGTCGTTGAAGAGGGTTCCAAACATCTTCTCCACTTCGGGGAGTCTAACATTTCCGTTCTCGTCTATTTCTACTACATTAGATCCGTACCAGGTGGGGCTGTAATTTGGTCTTGGTGGATTAGGCTCTTTGTCTGGGGCTCCTGTTGAGGTTAAGGTAACGAACCAATGCTCATTTCCTTTTTTATCAACATAAATATGAAGCTTATCGTGGTGGATATGACCACTCATGATTAATTTGATATTGTATTTCTCCACGTCTTGGAGGAACCTTCTTGCTATATCTACGAATTCTCGATTTCTTCCGAACCAGTAAAAGCTACCGTATTGTATCATCTCTTCCCAAGATTTGTCGTCAAAGGCCGTTCCCTCGATGTATCCTCCAATCCATCCTTCTGATCCAGAATACCAATATGGATGGTGAACAAGTACTATTGGGATTTTATCAGGGTGTTCCTCAAGAATGTTTTCCATCCATTCGAGCTGTTGCATAGAGGGGTGGGCTTCATCTCCATGAGAATCGAGAGCTATAATGAGGAACTTCCCTATGGTAATGTAATAGTCAGTTGGTCCTATTAGTTTGGGATAGTAGTTTGGCGGATCATCGTGGTTTCCTTTCACAATTATCGTTGGCCTTCCTGCTGCGGTTGTAGTGGAGATTATATCGAATAACATTTTATACGCCTTGCTGTCTCCAGCGGTATCAACAACGTCTCCAGTGGTTATTATGACATTAACTCTGTCATCCATACTCCAGTAAGTATAAGCACTATCTGTGGCAACATAGCTGTGAAGCGGAATTATCATGCCTCCGTCACATAGTTTTTGTATTTTCTGTATGCTTCCTTGGAAATATTCTCTGCATACGTAACCAAATTTGGCTCCACTTATGACGTGAGTATCACTTAAATGTGCAATCCTAAGTACCTGGGGGTATTCTTTGAGAACCCACACACCGTTGGGGATGATAATCTCTCCTTTACTTGACTTAACTTGAAGGAAATAGACATCTGGAACAACATTTTCTGGAATTTTTACCTTTAATGTAGCACCCTTCTCGATGATATCTAGCTCATATGGGCCATTCAAAACAGAGACTATTGAGAGAGAGGCTATGTCTACCTCATCCTGTGGTTGTATCTCCACAATCTCTCCTGGAAGTGCTACCACAGGAGCTCCGGGCATTGGATACTTCAAAACGTCTCCTGGAAGGGCTTCTGCACTTACTTGGTCTACATTAATTAAAGACAGGGTTAGAAGAATTAACAAGGAAGCAACTATTCTTCTCATGACATCACCAAAATAATAGCGATATTAAACATTAAAAAATTGTTGTTTGAAATAATTCAAGGATTCCATCTTAAAGCTGCTGTAGCAAACCCCATAATCTTTTCTGCAAGCTCATTTTTGCCTCCAAGTCGTTTGTAGGTTCTATATCCAACCCATATCTTTGAATATATATTTTGAGCTTCCTTCACGTGTAGTTTTCTTGTTGCCACATACAGTCTAGTGAGGTTTATTGCCATCTCAAGAAGGTAAAAATCTGCTCTACTGAGAGGGGGATTAGATATTGGGAACACCTCGATTCTTGAAGGGGTTAATGAGCATCTTAGGATTCGAGCTTCTCCAAGACTGTCTTTTATCAAGTCCTCTTGGAATTCTATTTTTCCCTCTATGTTAGGCAAGTTCTTTATTTTCTTTAAAGGAATTGTTTTAGAATCCTCCCATTCTAATTCACAGGGTAAATTAAGAGCAGTTCTTACTAATATATCCACATCCCAAGTTGTATGCAGTACACCATAAGGATGTTCTTTTATATCTTTGGCACTTTTTCCTTCAAATAGCTTAAAATGGAACTTACCTCCTTTTTTAACGACACCTACTGGGGTGATATTGGATTTTGTGACTAAAAGAAGTTCATACACTTTGCCTTCTTCAAACATTTCCATCCTAAAACCTCCAATAAAAAGAGAAAACTAGAGAGTCTTGGGAAGTACGAGGATGTCTTCTCTCTCTATGTAAAAAGTGACATCTCCCTGAGGTTTTAGACCTATGACGTCTCTATCATTTATTGTCCTAGCTATTATTCTCATCTCTCCAAATAGTCCGACGACCTCTATGAAAAAGCCATAGTACTCTATTAGATCCACTTTTCCAGTTATTGAAACAGCGTTTTCAATGGGGTGCAAGCTGATACGTTCAGGCCTTATGACCACCACAACTTTATCATTCTCTCCAGTATAAGTTAGACCATCGAGTCTGAATCCTTCAAACTCTACTGTTACTTTGTCCCCATCTCTTTCCACAGCTTCCGCTGGGATTACGTTGGTCTTACCCATGAAAGAAGCAACAAATTCTGTTTTTGGTTGTTCATATATCTCTTTCGGAGTTCCTACTTGCTCTATTTGGCCTATATTCATTACAGCGATTCTATCACTTATTGCCATGGCCTCTTCTTGATCGTGGGTAACGTAGATAACCGTGATTCCGAGTTCCCGTTGTATCCTTCTTATTTCGGATCTCATTTCAAGTCTAAGTTTTGCATCTAGGTTTGAGAGAGGTTCATCTAAGAGTAAGAGCTTAGGTTCAACTACGAGGGCCCTTGCTATTGCTACTCTTTGTTGTTGGCCTCCACTCAGCTGAGTTGGATATCTATCTTCATAGCCTTGGAGCTTAACCAGTTCAAGTGCCCATTTTACTTTTCTGTCAATCTCTTGCTTTGGAAGTTTTTTTACTTTTAGACCATAAGCCACGTTGTCATAAACGGTCATATGAGGCCATAGAGCATAGTTTTGGAAAACTAAAACTGCTCCTCTTTCACTTGAACTTTTATATGTCACATCCTCATCATCAAAATATAAATGTCCACTATCAGCAAAGTCTAGGCCAGCTATGATTCTTAAGGTTGTTGATTTTCCACACCCACTTGGACCAAGGAGAGTGAAAAGCTCTCCATCGTTTACATGTAGATTAATGCCTTTTAGTGCTACAGTCTCCCCAAATGTTTTTACTATGTTCTCAAGTTTAACCTCAACCATTTTCTCACCTCATGTTAATCCAATGAATGAATATCTTTGTTTTGTGATAATATTAACAACCACGATTGCAGTTATCTGCACAACTATTAATAAAACTCCCAATGATGCTGCGAGGTTTATACTACCCGCCGCTGACATTAAGACTTCTTTCATGAATGCTGTTATTGGGGCCTGCTCCATGTTTATTGAACCCAGTGTTATCCCTACGCTTGTTTCGCTCATGGAATAAACAAAACTAAGCATGCTTCCACCAAAGACGTTTAGGGAAATTAGAGGCATTAATATTCCAGTGATAGTTCTCCACCTCGAAGCACCCAGGTTTATCGATGATTCTTCGAGGGATACATGAACCTGTTGCAAGCCGGCATAGACGGATCTAGCTGCGAATGGTAGCCTTCTTATGGAATAAGCAAGTATTAAGACCAAAGCAGGATTGAACCCATAAAGAGATGTTGGGTTTAGGGGCGAGTTTTCTGGAGTAATTACCGAGAAGAAGTAGAAGTATCCCATTGCCACAACTATTCCTGGTACTGCAATTGGGAGTATCACGATACTTTCTAGTAATGGGCTTAAAACTCCTTTGAATCTACTAGTGGCATAAGAGGAGGTTATTGACAAGATGACTATTAGAACTACTGCAGCTCCTGAATAGGTTAAGCTGTTCACGATGAATCTTCTCACGTCTGGATTTAGGATCATCTCTTTTATGTAATCTATGGTGAATCCTTGGGGCAACACTGTAGTAGTCCATCTTTCAGAGAATGCAAGCATAATAACGCCTAGCTGTGGAAAAATCGTGATTAGTAAAGCAGGCAGGAGAACTAAGTAAATTAAAAGAGCTTGCCATGCTTTTGGATCACTTACTCTTGGTTTCCATCTTCCACCTTTGCTAAGCATTGCATATTGCCTTAGGCCTACATATTTTCTAATCCCGAGGAATGCTATTATGGCCAGTGTGAGCATTATTACTGAAAGGGCAGCAATTTCTGGGCTTCTCTCTCCTAGACCGTAGATAAACTTGCTAAATATCTGATATGACATAAGTTTTTTAGCTAATGGATCAGCGTGGAAGACTACTGGAGCTGCTAGATCCTCAAGACTAAATATGAATACCAAAGTAGCACCTGCGGCGATTCCTGGCAGGGCCAGTGGGAAAGTAACAGTTCTGAAGAGTCGGAAACTCTTGCTTCCTAAGTTTTCAGCTTGTTCTTCTAAAGTTGGATCGATATTGATGAAGCTTGCATAGGCATTTAAATAAACTATTGGGTAATATGCCATTGTTTGGGCCAGTACAACTCCGGCTAATCCATCTATTTTAATTCTAAAGGGGAGTACGTGAAGAACTTCATGAAAGACATAGTTTATTAGCCCAAACTCACTGAACATCTGTTTTATCACATATGCGTTCACAAAGGGGGTTACTAAAAGGGGGATAAAAAGGGCAATTCTAAACAGGTTTTTTCCTTTAAAATTATATCTTGCCATTACAAAGGCGAAGACAGTCCCCAGGATTGCAGTAAAAAGTGTTACTACTCCTGCAACAACAAGGGAATTAAGAACAACACCAAAATCAAGCCCTCTGATTAAATATAAACTCTCCCCACTTGCAGTAGTTAACTTTTGAGCAAAATCCCCATATGGAGGGAATTGAATATAATAAGAATCCATCAATATGCTTTTGAACCAATGAAAAGAGATGTTTCCATCATACGTAAATGCAATTAATAACATGGAAATAACAGGCACTATCAAAAACATCACTAAGTATATTAGGGGAAAAAGATAAGAAAAGGCAACAAGGGGCTCAAAAAGGGGAGTTCCAAAGATTCTTTCCCACCATTTGCTAACCTTCATCCTTGCACCTCCGCGAGGACACTTTGGTATTTTTGTCTTGCGGCATCTCTCCATATTTGCATTAAGGTATCTCTAAACGTGGGATCTTCAAGTTTGTCATTTATTTTCTTTGCATAATCTATTGTTAAAGTCTCTGTATTTCCGGTCTCTGGATCTTTAAATTTGATTGGTTCTAAAAGTTTGACTTTGAGTTCATTGTACTTGCTTTCGCTTATTTTTCCGTCTTTATAAGCTTTCGCAAGAGCTGTCCAAGCCTGGTGGAGCTCCTGATTTGCATCCACAAGTGTTGCTTTGAAGTAAAACTGCATAGCGTTTACAGTTGCTAAAGCCTCATTGTCATCGAACGTTATACCCTCTGTATTAAGTGCACTTTCATAGGCCTTCTTTAAATCGGGCCTATTTTGGCCTTCGGGGGTATTAAAGACATCAGGATTAACAGGGAGCCTATTTATCTGTTCATCTAGCCATATCTTTTGCCCTTCAGTAAGAACCCAGTAAATAAATGCTTGAGCAGCTTCTTTGTGTTGTGACTTCGAGAGAACGGCTATTGGGTCACCATTTATTATACTCTGTCCTTTTGGAATGATATATTCACAAGAGGGATTGCTTTTCATTGCGATGTATCCATAAAAGTCGATTGTGTTTCCAACAGCTATGTCTCCACCAATTACGGCCTCTCTAACGGCATCACTGGCATCGTAAATCTTTGAGTTTGCTGCAATTAGCGTGAGGATTTTCCATCCTTCGTCCCATCCAAAAGCCTGGAGGATTATCTGATAAATCCTTGTGTTTGAAGTGCTTCTCGTTGGGTCAGCAATTCCCACTTGAGGTGGGTCCATTGCGAAGGTCTCGCCAGCAAGATCCTCCCATCTCTGAGGAACGGGGAGATTCCATCTTTTTAGAACGTCGTGATTTACAGTGAACCCAAAGGATGACAATGCAGCAGCTATCCAGTAAATTTTTCCATCGTCACCTTTTCTTATCATTGGCATTCCAGCAATTGTTTCTTGAATTTGGTTTCCAATTAGACTTAGAGTCTTTTCATCATCTATGGGAGCAAGGTAATTCTTCCTGAAGAGATCATCAAATAGTGTTGGGCCTCCACCCCATCCCACATCGGCTCCTTTTTCTATGTAAGATGGCCAAAGAGATTCTGCAACTGGTAAAAACCTTATATCTTTGATATTGTATTGTTTTGCTATATCACTTTGAAGAAATGCCTTTTTTGCTATTGTTTGGATTGTAACATCATGTCGTGTAAGAACAACTAAAGTTATTGGGCCTGTAGGAGTTGGGGAGGATGTAGAAGAGGTAGTTTGAGTGGGGGACTGTTCAGAAGTCGTTGTAGGTTCTGTTTCACTAGAAGTGGTAGATGGCGTGGATGTAGATTCCCCTCCAATGCATCCGGTGGCCAGCACGCTTCCAATTAAAAGTAAAAGGATTATGAAACCATTTATTTTTTTCATATCTTCTCACCTGTCTAATGCTTCTTAGTCGGTTTTTTAAATTTTACCAAAAAATAATAAAACTAGACAAAACTAGAAAATTTTTTCATCATTTCTTTCTCTTTAGAAGTAATGGTATTAAAGCCAAGCCTATCAAGGCTGCTGGACCACAAATTCCTCCTTGGACGGTTTCTGTAGTTGTTTCAGTTTTAGTTTCGGTTACAGTTTCGGTTTTGGTTTCAGTCTTTGTAATCGTCTCAGTAACTGTAACAGTGATCGTTTCCTTGGACACCTGTTTTAATGCCCAATTAATCATATTTGTTACGAAGGTAGGTCCGTCAAGGTCGATACCATAGTATTTGGGTGACCAGGTGGGCTCATAGTCTCCATATGGGCTCTCAGCGCTGACAATTAGAACACTTTGTTTTCCATTATCAAATTTGATAATCTTTGCTGCTAAAAATGTGAATACTCCAGTATCTCCTGCCATATAAGCATTTGCGGGAGGCTCATTTGCTTCAGATATTTGAGCGTCTGGAGAGGTTTTTACTATCCTATAAACATTTTCTGGAACGTTTCCGTCAATTAGTGGTTGCCACTCACCGTTCTCATTAACCCATGCTACTACACCTGGTCCGTGATATAAAACTTTTCCTCCATACTTGAAACCGTTAGTTATCATTTCTTTATCAGGAGTCTCGTCGTCTGGCTGTACAAGTCCAATAACTCTATAAGGTTGGCCAGCGTTGCTAACAGGGTCTTGAATCTGACATTGATCAAGCCTAAGTTCTGAACCAAGCTGCTCAAGAACAGAGTTAACGATATCTATAGCGTTGACTCCACTGGATCCATAGTCACTATCTCCAGCAATCCAGAGAACTTTTCCCCCTTGGTTGAACCAGTTTACTATAGCTTGAATTTCATCTGGCTGGAATGGACTTGTGGGTTGTCCTAGGATTAACATATCAACGTTTGCAAGGGCATCGGAAGTTATTTTCTCTCCAAGGTGGGTTATCCCAAGAATATCTGCTGCTAAGGGGTCTCCAAAGTATCCCCATTGGACGTTTGTGATGGTTTTAACAATTCCGTGTGCGAGGGTTTTATTAGTCCCATATTCGAGAACGTCTTCTGCCAAGTATTTCTCGTTTTCTCCATGTCCTAAATCAACTGCAACTGTCGTTGCGCTGGCGAAAGCCGCCCCAAAAAGACCAAATAAAACAAAAACCGAAATTAATATTGAAAGCTTTTTCATGGTGTTCACCAGAGAATTCTATAGAACTTGAAAGTTATAAAATTTTTGACTTGCAGACACTTTTGTTCATTAATGTTCTTCATTGAGAAAAATACTTAAAAGACTCATGGTATAGTGGAATAAAGGTGGTGCATAATGGATATTGAGAAAAAAATAGAGCTTGTCTCTAGAAAACCAACTGAAGAAGTGCTTACTGTGGACAATTTGAAGGATCTTTTAGAAATGGGAATGCCCTTACAGCATTATATAGGGTTTGAGATAAGTGGTTACATTCATCTTGGTACTGGTTTGATGGCGGGAGCTAAAATAGCTGATTTTCAAAAAGCGGGGATTAAAACAAGGGTGTTTCTAGCTGATTGGCATTCGTGGATAAATGACAAGCTTGGTGGAGATTTAGAGATTATCCAGAAAGTAGCTTTAGGTTACTTCAAAGAGGGTATGAAACAGAGCATTAAAGTTATGGGCGGGGATCCTGATAAAGTGGAATTTGTTCTAGCTAGCGAGATCTTGGAGAAAGGAGATTATTGGAGGACTGTTATTGATATTTCAAAGAACGTTACATTAGCAAGAATGATGAGGTCCATAACTATTATGGGAAGACAGATGGGAGAGGCAATTGACTTTGCAAAGCTTATATATCCAGCCATGCAGGTTGCAGATATCTTTTATCAGGGAGTTAGTATAGCACATGCGGGAATGGATCAAAGAAAGGCTCATGTGATTGCTAGAGAAGTTGCGGAGAAGTTGAAATATAATCCACTTTTGTGGGGTGGAAAAAAAGTTAAACCTACTGCTGTGCATCATCATCTTCTTTTGGGACTTCAGGAGCCTCCAAAGTGGCCTATTGAGAGTGAAGAGGAGTTTAAGGAAATAAAAGCCCAAATGAAGATGAGCAAGAGCAAGCCATATTCAGCTGTATTTATTCACGACACCCCAGATGAAATAAGGGAGAAGCTTAGAAAGGCCTTTTGTCCAGCCAGAGAAGTTAACTACAATCCAGTGCTTGATTGGGCTGAGTATATAATCTTCAGGGAAGAACCAACAGAGTTTACAATTCACAGGCCAGCCAAGTTTGGTGGCGATGTAACATACACGACGTTTGAAGAACTTAAGAAAGACTTTGCAGAGGGCAAAATACATCCGCTTGACTTAAAGAATGCAGTTGCAGAATAC
>LDZR01001823.1_pt1 | contig 27929 bp, 27 predicted proteins | sample 615371 | NCBI WGS metagenome assembly LDZR01 (sample SAMN03408294, study PRJNA278302) | terrestrial metagenome | isolation source: oil reservoir sample K2 | place: USA: Alaska, North Slope, Kuparuk formation | collected 2013
CAGGGTAAAAATGGTTTTTAAGGATTTAATTTGTGTGTTTATTATTAAATTTTTAATGTGGATTACAATCATATTATACGAGGAGTGAGTATATGAAAAAAGTTGTTGCCATAGGGGGAGGAGAGATTTCAAGATTTGAAACTTTGAAAATAGATGAGGAAATAGTTAAACTAACTGGTAAAGCCAATCCAAAAGCTCTTTTTATACCAACTGCGAGCGGAGAACCCGAAGGCTACTGTGAAACTTTTGACCTTGTTTATGGTAAAACGCTTGGATGCAAGACAGATGTGTTATTTTTAATAAAAGATAATTTGGATAGCTCGCAGATAGAAGATAAAATCTTGTGGGCAGATTTGATTTATGTCGGCGGTGGCAACACAAAAATGATGATGGAAATATGGAGGTCTAAAGGCGTCGACAAGATGCTTGTGGATGCTTATCAGAGAGGGACAGTACTTTCAGGATTAAGCGCAGGGGCTATATGTTGGTTTAAATATGGTTTTAGTGATTCATTAAGATTTCAGAGTGAAGAAACATGGAACTATATTAAAGTTGAAGGCTTGGGTCTTTTTAATGCTATACTATGTCCACATCTTGACGAAGAAAATAGAAGAGAATATTTTGAAAAATTTATGATAAACTTTGATGGCATAGGGATAGGTTTAGAAAATGGCTGCGCAATTGAAATAATAGACGATACTTTTAGAATTATTAAGTCTTTTGAAAATGCCCATGCCTATGTATTTAAAAGAGGAAGGGATAAATTATTTGTCGAAGAGATAAAGAATGACGATTACCTTCCATTTAGTTTGCTAAGTTAGATATCACTATAACATAAAACGCCAGGGACGATTCTATTTGTCCGATTTTAAAAATTCAAACATAGAGAACCGTCCCTCTTGTTTGATTAAAGGTGTATGGAGATTATAACAAAAATAATTTATTTTTTAAGAAAGGATGTTGGAATTGAGAGATGGTGAATTTAATTTATGGGCGAAAGATTATGATATGGATGTAAAAAAATCAGAAAGGGAGAATAGATATCTTTTTGCAGCCTATAAAGAGGTTTTGAATACTGTTTATAGTAAAGTTTCTGGTTATGAAAAGAAAATAATCTTAGACCTTGGTTTTGGAACTGGTGTATTAACAAAAAGATTATTTGAAAATACTGAAGAAATGCTTAAGGCAAAAGAAAAAGATAAGGACATATGGGATGATGAGGAACATTATATTATAGCTGATAAAATAGCTAAGTTATTGCCATATTTAAAAGTAAATTTTGAAAAGCTTTCTTATTGTTCAGGAGTTTTGACTATAAGAAAAAGTGATTGATAAATTATTGAACGTTGATAATAACTATCTCTGGTGAAAAATGGTATCTAAATAATTAGGGGTTGAAACAATGAGTAACAGAGAGGACTTACTAAAAAAATACAAACATAAAATTATGCCTGGTGAAAAAAGTATTGAAGAATTAATTGATTTTATAAAATAGAAAGTGGATATTTAAGAAATTTCCACAACAGATTTGCCAGAGTCTATTATGAAGCACGTTATATTCAATGCCGTTCATTGTTTGCGAAATCGGCAATTAAATCTTATTGCTGGAGAATTTAATTTCATTGGAACTCTCTATTGAGATATCTATATTGTAAAACTTCTTACAACTTTCTATGGCCATCTCTTTTAATTTTTCCTGTCCCAATATATCAAACAAATGAATTGCCTTTAAGTGTAATCAGAAAGAGAAAAATCTGGCATAGTGACTTTCATAGCTTCTATTAATTTTTCTAAAGCTTTTTTGTAATCATTATTGACAGTTTTTTCAATAACAGATTCAACTAAAAAGAGGAGCTGTTTTAATAATCGTTACCATTTTCAATTTTTCTAAAAGTATCAATATTGATAGAAATTTGCGCTGCAACATCTTTTTGAGTGAGGTTCAAAGATTTGCGGATATTTTTAAGCTCTAGATGGCGCTGGCAAGGGCTTTAATTTCTAATCCGCGCATAATTTTAGCAGATGAACCAACAGGCAATCTTGATACATCGACAGGTGAAAAAATAATAGAAATTTTAAAATTTATAAATAGGGAGTACAAAACCACAATCATAATTGTTACTCACAATGAAGAAATAGCCAAGAAGTCTCCTACCAAAGTCTTTATGAAAGACGGGCGCATTTTGGAGGTTTTAAGAAATGCTTAAGTATATATACAGAAATTTTATCTACAGGAGAAATCGTTTGATTGTAATGCTTTTAGGAACAGCGATTTTAGCCAGTGGTTTTTCGTACTTGGTAGGTATAAGTCATGATTCAAAAATAACGGTACAAGAAGAATTAGAAAAAAGGTGGAAAAGCTTCTATGACATTTTAGTGCTTCCAAAAGATAAAAGTTTCCCTCTGGAGAATCTCAACATAATGGAATCCAATCAGATTTCTAATTTTTCTGGAGGGATAAGCATAAAGGACTGGGAAGAGATAAAGAAAATTGAAGGGGTAGAAGTAGCAGCACCAGTTTCTATAATGGGTTGGAAACCTATATGGTGCACAAAGCCTACATAACACTTGGATCTTCTACCCGTAACATACTTATTCACGCGAGAGATATAGGTTATTTGCAGGAGTTATGGATTCAACTGGGTGCTGCTATGACAATTGTAAGAGAGACTACAGTAGCCTTTTGGGTTTTTATATTGGTTTTGGTTATTGAAGCATTGCTTTTTGTGCTGGCAACCTCAATTGTGAGTATTTTATCTCGCATGGAGGAGTTTGCTATTTTATCTGCTGTAGGCTGGAGAAATAGCCACATAAGAGGTCTAATTGTAAAAGAAGGATTTTTCATAGGAACAATTGTTGGCATAATAGCTTCCATTCTCACAATAATAGGTGGAGATATTTTAAATAAACCTGTTGAAATCTCAAGGCTTTTGTCTGTATTTTTTATCTCTTTATTTGCTTATGTTTCTGGAACAGGGCTTTCTGCTTTAATTCAAAAAGAAGAAAACCTCACATCCATTTTAAAATCAGGTGAAGTACAAAAGCAAAAGGCCTTAAGATATAGTCAAAATCCAATTTTCAATTTAATTTTAAGCGGTATATTAAACAGGCCGTTGAGAGCGCTTTTATCTATATCTTCAGCATCTGTACCAGTCTTTTTGCTAAGTATACTATTTTATATAAAAGTGCACTTAAACAGCGTGTTAAACTTAACTTTGTTAGGAGAATACATTTCATTAAAAATTGAGCCACAGCATTACCTAATAGGCATAGTTTCGGCAATTTTAGCGGTTATAACTATTTCTGACCTAATAAGCCTTAATATACTGGACAGAAAATTTGAACTTTCACTTCTTTTGGCATTGGGCTGGAGGAAAAGCTGGGTAAGAAATTTAGTAATGGCTGAGGGAGCTATATATGGCTTTATAGCAGGGGGTTTGGGCTTAATAGGGGCAAATGGGCTCTTGCTTTTGATTTATAAAGGTGTAAACTTGGATGTAAAATTGACATTTTTAACTATCGCTATTTCAACAGTTATAGGTGCAGTAAGCGCTTTGGTACCTTTTGAGATAAAAATAAAACAAAGGCGTATTGTTTTAAAGTGAAAGGCAAGTTGCTGCTATTTAAGACAAAGGAGACGGTTCCTTTTGTCTGTTCGGACAGGAGGAACCGTCCCCTTTGTTCGGGTGAGTTATAGATTGCGATTTTCTTTGAATCTTGAGAGGAAAGCCTGTAATCTTTCGCTTTTTGGGTCATTGAGAATTGATTCAGGTTTTCCATGTTCTAGTATATATCCTTCGTTTATAAAAATTATGCGGTCAGATATTTCACGGGCAAAATCCAGCTCATGGGTTACAAAAATCATAGCCATTTCTTTTTCTTCTTGTGCTATTTCGTTTAAGACATTTAAAACTTCTCCTACCATTTCTGGGTCAAGGGCAGAGGTAACCTCGTCAAGTAGAAGGATTTTAGGCCTCATTAGAACTGCTCTTGCAATGGCCACTCTTTGTTTTTGTCCTCCTGATAATTGATTCGGATAGTAGTTGATTTTGTCTGACATTTTAACTCTTTTTAACATTTGGATGGCTTGTTCTTTTGCCTCTTCGGGGTCCATTCCTTTTACTTTGATAGGTGCAATAGTGCAATTATCTAAAACTGTCATGTGAGGAAACAAGTTATATTGCTGAAATACCATTCCTACTTTTGACCTCATTTTTCTAAGGTGGGCTTCATCTGCAGGAACAGTTTTTCCGTTCTTTTTCATAGTCCACAGGGATTCTCCTTCAATTTCCATGATTCCACTTGACGGTTTTTCTAATGTCATAAGCATTCTTATGAGAGTTGTTTTTCCAGAACCTGAAGAGCCTATGATAGTTAATTTTTCTCCATAGCCTACTTCAAGGTCAATTCCTTTCAAAACCTGCAATTCCCCAAAATTTTTCTTTACATTTATATATTTAACCAAAGGATTGTCAAAGGTAGTTAGGGTACCTTCATGTACAATCATCTCTGGCTTTATGTCCTTCTTTTGAATTTTACTTTTTCTGCGGTTTTTATAATAAGGTCTGCACTTTCCATTGTTAACCTCCCCTTTTACATCCTTTTTTCTGCAGGATTTTTAAGTTTTATCTCTAAATACTGTACTAATAAAGAAGAAGGATAGCTAAAGATGAAGAATATTATCCCTACCAAGGTAAATACCTCTAAATATTGGAAATATTCTGAGCCTATGATTTTTGCCTGCTGCAAAAGTTCAACAACAGAGATTGCGGCAAGTAAAGGTGTTTCTTTAAACAGAGTTATTAAATAATTTCCCATCATTGGTATAATTGGTGGAATAGCTTGAGGCAAGATAACCAATGTCCAAGTTTGATAAGGGGTAAAATTTAATGACTTTGCGGCTTCCCATTGTTCTTTTTCAACGGCTTCAATTCCAGCTCTATAGACCTCTGATAGGTAGGTGCTGTAGTGAAGTCCTAACCCGATTATTCCTACTGTAAGAGCGGGCAACCTTATGTTGAAACTTGGCAATGTATAGTATAAGAAAAATAACTGGATTAATAATGGAGTACGGCGTATAAATTCTACTATGGCTGTGGCGCTGGAAGATATCCAGTGAATTTTTGCTCTTTTTAAAAATGTCCAGACAAGACCCAAAATTGAGGCTAATAAAAACCCCAGAATCGTTGCAATAAAGGTGATTTTTGCAGCCGATAAAAGTTTTGGCAAGACTTTAAATGTAAATGACCAACTCCACATTTTTATGCCCTCCCTACATTGGCACGCTTTTCTAATAGTTTAAACCCTGATGCAAATATTGAAGATATTGCATAGTAGATTACCAGTATTAAGATGAATATTATGAAGGTATCTGCTATGTCATTTGTTCTCATTATCACTCCTGAGTAAGTTAAATCTTCTAACCCTATTAAAGACACTAAGGCTGTGCCCTTTATGAGTTCTATCATTTGGTTTCCTAATCCGGGCAGCATTATTCTAATGGCTTGGGGGAATATTATATATCTCATTCTTTGTGAAGGCGTAAAATTTAAAGCTTTTGCAGCTTCTATTTGTTCTTTGGGCACAGATAAAAAGCCTGCTCTTACTATTTCTGCCGAGTAAGCGCCGTAGTTTAAGGCTATTGCCACGACTCCAGCGGTGAATTTAGGTAACTCCACACTGAAAAATGGAAGAACAAAATATGTCCAGTAAAGTTGGACAAGCAGTGAAGTACCTCTGAATATTTCAACGTAAGTGCGTACAAGAAATCGAATTATTTTATGCCTATTTAATAATAAAATTCCTGAAATAAAAGCAATCACAGAGGCTAGTAAAGCTGCAACAATTGTTAAAGAAATTGTCACTTTTGAGGCATCTATTAGTCTTAACAAAATATTTAATATCTTGTCTATTTTAATCACCCCCGTATTTGTTTGGTAAAAAGGAGTGCAGGGAGAAATTTTACTCCCTGCAGAATTTAAAGAGTTATTTGCATATATCTTTAGCTTTTATATCTCCAGGCAGTTCGTTTTCTGTAAATCCAAATTTTTTAAGAATTTCCAATAATTCTCCTGATTGTTTCATTTTCTCTAATTCTTCATTGTAAGCTTTGACAAAATCTGTGTCTTCTTTTCTGAAGGCAGCTGCTCCATAGTTTCTCAAGATTTTTCCGTTTATCACAGGGTCTTTGAAGTCCATTACCCTTTCTATTTTGTCACTTTTCGCTGAGTCTAACATGGCCTGTAATGAGGGCCCGGTCATTGTTACTGCGTCTACTCTTCCAGACTCTAACTCTGCGATGGCTGATGGCTGGTCATTGACAATCACAATTTGGTTTTCTTTTACTCCTACTTCTTTTAAGATTTTGGCTTCCTGCGCACCAGCCATAACAGCGACTTTTATACTCGGGTCTTTAGCAATGTCCTCATAACTGTGTAAGTTTTTGGGGTTTCCTTTTTGAACAGCTAACGCTTCTCCGATTGAGTATTCTGGATTTGCGAAGGCAACCTGCTGGCATCTTTCAGGAGTTATAAACATTCCTGCTGTTATTACATCAAAGCGCTTCGCCTTAAGGCCCGAAATCAAAGAGCCAAATTCTGTTAATTCGCCGTGTATCTTTTTTATGCCAAGCCTTTCAAAGATTACTTTTGCTATTTCCACTGCTTCTCCTGTTAGCTGTCCGTTATCATCTTTATAGGCGTAAGGTTTTTCATTTGCGAATCCAATTTTTATCTCTCCAATTTTTTGAGCTTTTTGTAAAGTCGTTTCTCCTGTAGTTGTGTTTCCACATCCAGCTAAAAGTAGAGTGGATGTCAGAGTTATTAATATTAAGATCACTAAAACTTTTTTGTACATTTTCCATGCCTCCTTTTTGGTTAAAAGTAAAAGCCTGAACACTCTACCGGTAAAGAGGGTAGAGTGTTCAGGCTTCGCCTTCAACTTTTAGTTGAAGACTCACCTTAAACCATGCTTTCGCATAGTCTATCTTTGGCCCAGCGGACCAAAGCGAGCCCCAGCCTCTTTTAGCATTTTTCTGTACAGGTTTCGGAATTAGCTCCGTGATGACTTATTATAGTCTACTTTTGAGAAAAAATTCAAAAGCATACTATAACTCGCCATCTTTCCTACTACCTGCACATACTTCATGATAAAAGAGGGTATTTAATTTTGCTTTATATTATACTATATGTGAAATAATAGTCAACCTATTTTTACAGTCCTTTTATAAATCCACCATCAATTGGTAGTACTACTCCTGTTATGTAGGAAGCTTTTTCTGATGCTAAAAACAGGACAGTTGATGCAAATTCTTCAACAGTGCCTAAGCGCTTCATAGGGATGTCTGTAATCATTGATTTTTGCGCTTCTTCAAAGGTTATGCCCTCTTTTTCAACTCTTGCTTTAAGTAAGTTTTCTATTCTTTCAGTCATTGTGTAGCCGGGGGCTACGGCATTTGCAGTAATTCCAAATGGTGCTAATGCATTTGACACAGATTTTATAAATGATATTACCCCCATTCTTGATACATTTGAGAGTATTAAATTATCAAGAGGCTGCTTTACTGATATTGATGTTGAAGCTATTATCCTTCCCCATTTTTGATTTATCATATAATTCTTTACTGCATATACTGCATATATTGTGCTCATCAAATTTAATTCAACTGCTTTTAAGTAATCTTCAGGAGATACATCAAAAAATCCTCCTGCAGGAGGGCCTCCTGCATTTGCAAAGAGGATGTGGATTGTGCCGAACTTACTTACTGTTTCTTTTACTGCTTTTTCAATATCTTCTTTGGAAGTTGCATCTCCTACAATTGTTAAGACTTCTTTTCCTGTGATGGATTTAATTTCTTCCTGCGCCTTTTTTAGATTTTCACTGTTTCTAGACATAATAGCAACATTGGCTCCCTCTTTTGCAAACCCCAAAGCAACTGCTTTTCCAAGGCCTTTGCTTCCAGCCATTACAAATGATACCTTATCTTTAAGACCAAGGTCCATAAAAATCTCCCCTTATAGAAATATTTGTTTAATACATATTTTATCATTTTTTTTAAAAGTTTTAAAGTTTATGCACTCAGAATTAATTTAGGTTGAAATTGTTCTTCATATGGTATATTATCTAAGTGCATGGAAATACTTACTATTTATTATAGGTTGGGGGTAAGAAAATTTGTTAAAAGCCATAGGTGCTCTTGCTGTTGGAGGACTTGATAAAACAGTTGTAAAACCAGAGTTTTTTTCTGACTCTTCCTTTTACAAAAGTTAGCCCTTGACAACTTTCTCTGCTCATGGTAATATACTAAAAAAACGAAAGTGAATAGAGTTGGCCTTTAAACTGGTCCTGTGAGGCTAGTAAGGCGAAGAAAGATTTACGCAAACAAGAGGAGAAAGCCTTTCTCCGCCTGACGGGGAAGGGCTTTTTTGACGAGGAAAAGCCTCTGCTACTCACAGCAGAGGCTTAATTTTTGAGAGGAGGAAAATTATGAAAAGACTTGCTGTAGGTACAAAAGAATTACCACGTCCGATAAGGGAGGGAGACAAAATTTCACTGCTACAGCTTCTCATTCTGGGACTACAACATACTTTTACGATGTTCGGTGCCACAGTGTTGGTGCCGCTGCTTACCGGGCTTGATGTAGGGGTAGCTCTTTTTACTGCGGGGATCGGAACTCTCTGGTTTCACTTAGTTACAAAAAGAAAAGTTCCCATTTTTTTAGGTTCTTCCTTTGCTTTCATCGCACCAGTGGCGCTGGTGGTAAAACAGTGGGGAATTCCGGCGGCCCAAGGGGGCATCATTGTGGCCGGCTTGCTTTACGGGTTGATGGCGGTACTGGTTTACTTTTTAGGGTGCGAATTCATAGAAAACCTTCTACCACCAGTGGTGACTGGCCCGATAATAATGGTTATAGGCCTTAATCTGGCACCGGTAGCAATTAAAAACGCTTCTCAAAACTGGGCGGTTGCCTTGATAGTGCTTACTACGGTAATACTTGTCAGCATGTACGGGAAAGGATTTTTCAAGGTGGTACCGGTGCTCGTGGGATTAATTGTAGGTTATGGGATGAGTTTGATTTTGGGAATTGTGGACTTGAAACCTGTACAGGAGGCGGCGGTATTTGCCATACCGGCCTTTACAAAACCCGAATTCAACCCGGCGGCCATTGGCCTTATTGCACCTGTTGCAGTGGCTACTATAGTGGAACACGTGGGCGATGTGCTTTCTGTAGGAGCTACGGTGCAGAAGGACTTCATAAAAGACCCAGGTCTTCATAGGACTCTAATAGGCGATGGTATAGCCACGTCCTTGGCGGGTCTATTTGGAGGCCCGGCCAACACCACCTATTCCGAAAACACAGGCGTTCTAGCACTGACTGGGGTCTGGAAACCCGAGGTGATGAGGGTGGCAGCAGTCATGGCTATAATGCTTTCCGCCTGTCAGAAACTTACTGCCCTAATAAGGACAGTGCCGGAACCAGTCATAGGCGGCATATCTATAATCCTGTTCGGCATGATAGCCAGCATCGGCATTAGGACGGTTGTAGAGAACGCCGTAGACTTCAAAAAGGCAAGGAACCTTATAATATCCAGCGTTATTCTGGTCGTCGGCATAGGTGGTGCTGTAGTAAAGCTCTGGGATGGCATCCAGCTGGGCGGTGTGGGTTTGGCTGCTATAATCGGTATAATATTAAACCAGGTGCTGCCGAGAGAGTAAGAGGTGAAAAAGTTAAAGTGATAAGAAGGAGACAAAACTTTAAATTTCTTAGTTTGACTTTTTTTTATCAATCTTGTATAATATTTATTGCACAATACTTCTCTTCTATAGATATAGCGCTGTCTATAGTAGAGGGGTATATGCTGTGCCTATCTGGAGAAGGGGTTCCATTAGGGACGCTTTTTTGATGGGAGCAGGAATGCCACGATTTTAGCCGTGGGAGGCTGCAACAGTTGACAAATTATAGATAAAATAGTACAATTGGAGCTAAGAAGTTGTTTGGCACTTTTGCCTGTCCTGAGGTTTTTTCTTTCCGGGGAGGTGGTGGATGGGTGAAGGAAATCCTGGATGATATCAAAGATGCGGAGAGCAGGGCGAAAGCAATGGTGGAAGAGGCCGAGCGGGAAGCAAGATCTATACTGGCTGAAGCACACCGTGAAGCTGAAAAGCTGATTTCACAGGCCCGCAAAAGAGGCGAAGAGGCCTCTAAAAATATTTTAGAAGATGCGAAAAAAGAAGCGCAAAAAGAAGCTCTGACTTTAAGAGCCCAGTACGACGACGAAATTAAGAAACTTGTGGAAAAGGCGGAAGGCCGCATCCAAAAAGCAGTAGACTTAATTGTGGAAAGGATAGTGACTTTCCATGGCAATTGTTAAGATGAAAAAAATGTATCTCTTTGGTCTGAACAAGGAGCGGGATAAAATACTTGGTGTCCTGCAGAAACTAGGAGCAGCTGAAATTGCGGACCTGAGAGAAGAAGATATTGACATAGACATCACAGAACGTCAGCTTCCAGAGCAAGTGGGTTCCGAGCTATCGGAGCTCGAACTAAAGCTTAGCAGATTGAAATTTGCTATCGATTTCCTGAAGCCCTACGGCAAGGAGTTAAATCCCTTGATCCACGGCAGGCCCAAGGTCAGCGTGAAAAAGCTGCAGGATCTCCTTAACCGGGAGAGCGAGGTTTTCGATCTCATAGATTCACTTTCTGCTCTTGACCAGAAACTTTCGAGGCTCAAGACGGAAGAATCCAGAATAAAAAGCCAGGTTGAATTAATTAAACCTTGGGAGCAATTGGATATCCCTGTAGAGGAACTAGGTGCCACCGGCAGAGTGGAAGTAAGGGCTGTGGCAGTTCCAAAAAAGGACTTCAAATCCTTGAGGGATAAAGTGGTTGAAAAAGAACTTCCCGTGGAAATAATCCCGGTGGGAGAAGGCTGGGAAAAGAGTCTTTTATTAACTGTCTATCACATTTCGGCAAAATCGGATATTCAGGAACTATTTAAGGAATTTGCAGTTGATACAGAAGAATTCACGGGATTTAGGGGGACTCCGGCGAAGATAATCGCTCAGCTTCAGGAAAGGTTAAAAGCCATCGAAACTGAAAGGCAAAAAATAAAGACAGAAATCTCTAGACTAGCGAACCGGCTACTGGACATGGAGGCTCTTTATGATTACTGGCTTCTGGAAAAGCAGAAGAAAGAGAACTTTATGAAAATGGCAGGCACTGAAAAAGTTTTCCTGATGAAAGCCTGGGTTCCCGAGCTTTCGGTGGGAGCCGTAAAAGAAGCGATCACCTCCGTCACCAGCGCTGCCCACATGGTTTTTACTGAACCGTCGGAAGAGGACGACATACCGGTGGTTTTGTCAAACCCGAGGCTAGTACAGCCCTTCGAGGTAGTGACTGAGCTTTATAGCCTTCCCAATCCCAGGGGAATAGACCCTAATGTGTTCATGGCGCCTTTCTACTTTGTGTTTTTCGGTATGATGGTCAGTGACGCGGTTTACGGTCTGGTGCTGTCGTTGCTATCAGGTCTTGCTCTCTGGAAGCTCAAACTGAAAGGGATGGGTAAAAAGCTGGTTGAGCTTTTGTTCCTAGGAGGAATATCGACTTTTATCTGGGGGATGATTTTTGGCAGTTGGCTTGGTGACCTTATTAAGGTCAAGCCGCTTTGGTTGAATCCTCTTGATAATCCATTGGCCGTTTTGTTTCTGAGTTTTGCCTTTGGTCTGATACAGATATACACCGGTATAATCCTAAGCGCCTATAAAAATATAAGAAACGGAAAGATAGTTGACGCTCTCTTGGATCAGGGACTGTGGCTGGTGCTGCTGACAGGGCTTGTGATGATGGCTTTTCCAAATTTGACGAGAATAGCAAAATATGTGACCATTGCTGGTGCTGGGGGTCTTGTGCTGACGCAGGGGAGGTCCCAGAAGAATATTTTGAAAAAGTTCATATCGGGGCTTTTAAGCCTCTACAACGTTACTGGTTATCTAAGCGACGTGCTTTCTTACTCTCGTCTGCTGGCACTGGGCCTTGCAACGGGTGTTATAGCTACTGTTATCAATACCATGGCGAGGATGCTAGCAGTAAATATATTGGGGTATATAGCGATGCTGCTAGTGTTGATAGGAGGTCACCTTTTCAACGTGGCAGTAAATGCCTTGGGTGCTTATGTCCACAGCAGCCGACTGCAGTATATTGAATTTTTCGGTAAGTTCTACGAGGGTGGAGGCAAACCCTTCCAACCCCTGAGGATAGAAACGAAATATGTGGATCTAGAAGTTTGAGAGGTTTAATTTAAAAAATCAAACTTTTGAAGGAGGAGTTTAAATGGAAGTCACACTTGGTCAAGTTTTTGCATTGTTAGGTGCTGCTATGGCGGTTTTCCTACCGGGAAGTGGTTCCGCCAAAGGAGTCGGCATGGTTGGTGAAGCTGCTGCGGGAGTAGTTACCGAAGATCCCAGTAAATTCAGCCAGACTCTGATATTACAGGCATTGCCTGGAACTCAAGGCATTTATGGTTTGCTTACAGGCTTTGTGGTGATGCAAAGGATAGGAATCTTGGGAGGGAATCTGCTTCCTCTTACCACTTATCAAGGACTGTTAGTTTTTGCGGCCTGCCTTCCTATAGCTATAGTAGGTCTGCTTTCTGCTATCGCCCAGGCCAGAGCTGCGGCCGCCGGTGTAGGAATAGTAGCCAAAAGACCTGAAGAACTGGCTAAAGGTATAACTTATGCCGCTATGGTGGAAACTTACGCGGTGCTGGCACTACTTGCTTCGATACTGATGCTCTTTGGTTTAAAGCTGGCATAAGGAGTGCTTATAATGCAGGGTATTGCAAAGATTAAGGAAAAGATTTTTGAAGAAGCCGCAGAGCAAAAAAAACGGATAATTGAAAATGCAAAAAAAGAAGCAGCCAAAATCCTGGAAAAGGCGAGGAAACAAGCTGCAGAACTAGAAGCCGATGCCCAGGAGAGGGCCAAAAAGGCGGCCAGGGAAGAAAAGAGGAAAATCTTGTCCATGGCCGAATTGGAAGAGAGAAAGCGGTACTTGGAAGCGAAACAGGCTTTGATAAACGAAGCCTTTGTAAGGGCGGAAAATAAACTTTTAAATCTAGAGCCAGAAAAGTATAGGGAGCTGGTTTACCATCTGATTTTGGCTGCTGCTGTTGACGGTAATGAGGAAATTATCGTTTCTGAGGATGACAAAGGGAATATAACTCCTGAATTGCTTGCGAGGGTTAACGAAGCCCTGAAAAAGCAGGGCAAAGCAGGCAACATCAGGTTTTCGGAAGAGAAAAGGTCCATAAAAGGCGGGTTCATATTAAAATCGGCGACGATAGAAATCAATTGTAGCTTTGATTACCTGCTCAAGGCTCAGAGGGAAGAATTGGAAACCGAAGTGGCCAGAATACTTTTTGAGGAGTGATAGCGATGGTCCGGGAACAAGAATTCCTATACGCATCGGGCAGGATAAGGGCTCTGGAAACCAAGCTCTTGAGCAGGACCATAGTGGAGAGGATCCTTGAGGCACAGGACATGGATGCAGTCATGAGGGTCCTCAGCGAAACCGATTATGCTCCGGATTTCGAAGAATTGGAAAGTATATATGATTTTGAAAAGGCTTTAGAAAACAGCATGAAAAGAACTTTGGGCGTGATAAAAGAATCTTTGAAAGACCAGAGGGTTGTAAGGTTTTTTACGCTAAAGTACGACTATCATAATCTAAAAGTTGTTTTAAAAAGCAGGATACTGGGCGTTGAGGTTCCGGAAAACCTTACGACCTTGGGCGAAGTTCCTGTCGAAGAACTATTAAAATTGAGCAAGGGAGAGAAAGATGTAGCTGTCCCGAAATTGATGCGGCTTGCTTTTGAGAGGGCTGCCGAGGTCTACGAAGAAACCCTGGACCCACAACAGGTGGACCTCATACTGGACAGGGCTTTATATGAAGAACTTAATCTTCTGGTGCAGGACATAGGCCACGATTTTCTTAAAAGTTATTTAGCTGCGCTGGTAGACCTCACCAATATAAAAACAATGGTCAGGTTGAAATATATGGAGTCCGATTTAAGGACGTTGAAGAAATCTCTCCTACCGGGTGGCAGTATCGATCTCGAGTTTTTCGAGAAAATGTTTCAGGAACCAGTGCCAGTGCTGATCGAGGCACTGGCGGCTTCCAATTATTCCAAGGTTGTTAAAGACGGTTTGGAAAACTGGGTCTCCTCAGGTAGCCCGGCGGTCTACGAGAAACTGGTCGATGATTTCCTGCTCGGTATGCTGAGGAAAGGGCTATATAAACCCTTTGGTTTGGAAACTGTTGTGGGTTATCTTGGGGCTAGGGAGAACGAGCTCAAAATCTTGAGGGTCCTAATGGTGGGGAAAATCAACGGTATTTCCGAAGATATGATAAGGGAAAGGCTGAGGGATGTCTATGCATAAAATAGGAGTAATCGCAGACCACGATACAGTACTTTCGTTTAAGTCAACGGGTATTGATACTTTCCCCGCCATTGACGAGGCAGAAGCAGCGGACATACTCATGAAACTTGCCCAGGAGAATTACGCTGTCATATTCATCACCGAGCATTTAGCAGAAAAGATAAGGGACAAGATAGACCTTTTCAGGGATAAAATGTTGCCCATCATTACGTTGATTCCCAGCAACCGAGGTACTCTGGGAATCGGCATAAGTGATGTAAAAAAATCTGTTGAAAAAGCCATCGGAGCGGATATCATTTTTGAAAGAGAGGGAAGGGAATGAGCCAGGGTGTAATAGTCAAAGTTTCTGGTCCCCTTGTGGTGGCTGAGGGACTTCCTGAAGCCAAGATGTTCGACGTTGTGAAGGTGGGTCATCAGGGCCTTATCGGTGAAGTCATAGAAATACGCGGAGAGAGAGTATCGATTCAGGTATACGAAGAAACTTCTGGACTGGGCCCTGGGGACCCTGTGGTGTCTACGGGAGAACCCCTCAGCGTCGAACTGGGACCGGGAATGCTGGAAGGCATTTTCGATGGAATCCAGAGACCTCTTGATGTTATAGAAAAAAAAGTCGGCAGCTTTATTACAAGAGGCATAGAAGTTCCTGCATTGAATCGCGAGAAAAAGTGGAGATTTACGCCGAGAGTCAAGCCCGGAGACAAGGTTAGCGGCGGTGATATTCTCGGCACGGTGCAGGAGACCGTTATAGTCGAACACCGCATAATGGTCCCACCTGGTATTTCAGGTGTTGTGGAGGACATCAAGGAAGGCGAATATACAGTAACCGAACCTGTTGCCAGAATAAAAACTGATTCCGGGCAGGTAGTGGAAGTCACGATGATGCAGAAATGGCCGGTGCGAAAGGCTAGGCCGTACAAGGAGAAGTTGCCCCCCGAAATTCCGATGGCCACTGGACAAAGGGTCATTGATACCTTTTTCCCGGTTACCAAGGGAGGTACGGCGTGCATACCTGGACCTTTCGGCAGCGGCAAGACAGTGGTCCAGCACCAGTTGGCCAAGTGGGCCGATGCTGAGGTGGTGGTATATATTGGGTGCGGCGAGCGCGGCAACGAGATGACCGACGTACTCCTTGAATTCCCAGAGCTCAAGGACCCCAAGACAGGGGAACCTCTAATGAAACGAACGGTGCTTATTGCCAACACTTCCAACATGCCTGTGGCAGCCCGCGAAGCGTCTATATACACGGGCATAACCATCGCTGAATACTTCAGGGACATGGGCTACAGCGTGGCTTTGATGGCAGATTCAACATCCCGCTGGGCCGAGGCTTTGCGTGAAATGTCCGGAAGGCTTGAAGAAATGCCGGGGGAGGAAGGTTATCCAGCCTACCTTTCAAGGAGGCTTGCGGAGTTTTATGAGAGAGCTGGCAGGGTCATATGCCTGGGCAGTGACAACCGCGAAGGAGCCCTGACGGTGGTAGGTGCTGTATCCCCGCCGGGTGGCGACTTGTCGGAGCCTGTTACTCAGGCAACCCTTCGCGTGGTGAAGGTATTCTGGGCTTTGGATTCGGAGCTGGCCTATGCGCGTCATTTCCCGGCCATTAACTGGCTGACCAGCTATTCGCTGTACTCCGAGGTTGTGGAAGACTACATGAACAAAAATGTGAGCAGCGACTGGGGAGAACTGCGCAGCGAGGCTATGAGGCTGCTACAGGAAGAGGCAAGCCTCCAGGAAATCGTAAGATTAGTGGGTATTGACGCTCTTTCTACGAGGGATCGTCTAGTGCTAGAAGTTGCCAGATCTATCAGGGAAGATTTCCTACACCAGAACGCTTTTCACGAGGTGGACACTTACTCGTCAATGGAAAAGCAGTACAGAATGCTTAAGCTTATAATGATATTCTATCAAGAAGCGCAGAAAGCTCTTGAAAAAGGTGCCCCGTTCTCGGAAATAGAGAAGCACCCGGTGCGTGAGAGAATTGCCCGCGCCAAATATATCGAAGAATCGAACTTGGCTGTGTTCGATGAAATAGAGAAAGAGATAAAGAAGGCTCTGCAGGACCTCACCGAAGGAGGTGCAGCCGATGCTTAGGGAGTATAAAACCGTTAGAGAAATTGTCGGACCACTGATGCTGGTTGAAAAGGTGGAAGGCGTCAAGTACAATGAGCTCGTGGAAATTGAGACCGGCACGGGGGAAATCCGTAGGGGACAGGTGCTGGAGGTTGACGGCGATAAAGCGTTAGTTCAGTTATTTGAAGGTTCTACAGGGCTTAACATCAATGACTGCAAGGTAAGGTTTGTCGGAAAAAGCATCGAACTTGGGGTTTCTATCGATATGTTAGGTAGGGTTTTCGATGGTTTGGGTCGTCCACGGGACAAAGGCCCAATGATCATACCGGAGAAGCGGCTGGATATAAACGGTAACCCCATCAACCCGACGGCCCGAGATTATCCTTCTGAGTTTATCCAGACAGGAATATCCGCTATCGATGGGTTGAATACGTTGGTAAGGGGGCAGAAGCTTCCGATTTTCTCAGCTTCAGGTCTGCCTCATGCCCAGCTAGCGGCGCAGATAGCAAGGCAGGCTAAGGTGCTTGGTACTGACAGTAAGTTCGCGGTAGTATTTGCTGCAATGGGTATAACATTTGAGGAGGCCGACTACTTCATTTCGGATTTCAGGCGCACAGGTGCCATCGACCGGACGGTACTGTTCATCAACCTTGCTAACGACCCTGCCATCGAGCGTATAGCCACTCCACGTATGGCCTTGACCTGCGCGGAATTCCTGGCATACGAAAAAGACATGCACGTGCTTGTTATCCTAACGGATATGACTAATTACTGCGAGGCTTTGCGGGAAGTGTCGGCTGCAAGGAAAGAGGTTCCTGGTCGAAGGGGCTATCCTGGTTACTTATACACTGACCTTGCAACGATATACGAGAGGGCGGGCCGAATAAAAGGAAGGAAAGGGTCTATTACCCAGATACCCATTTTGACCATGCCTGAGGACGACAAGACCCATCCAATACCCGATCTCACCGGCTATATTACTGAAGGTCAGATAATCTTAAGTCGTGAACTCCATAGGAAGGGTATCTATCCGCCGATAGATGTGCTTCCGTCTCTGTCGAGACTTAAGGATAAAGGTATTGGCCATGGTAAGACTCGGGAAGATCATGCCGACCTTATGAACCAGCTGTTTGCCTCCTATGCTCGCGGTAAGCAGGCAAAAGAGCTGGCAGTAATCTTGGGTGAGGCTGCCCTTTCCGATACGGATAAGCTTTATGCAAAATTCGCCGATGAGTTTGAGGCCAGGTACGTGGCCCAGAAGGAAGATGAGGACAGGAGCATTGAGGAGACGCTGGCGATAGGGTGGGATCTATTGACGATCCTACCGAGAGCCGAGCTCAAGAGGATAAGGGAGGAATATATTGACAAATACCTTCCTAGAAAAGGAGAATAATAAAAATGGTAATACGTGTAAATCCTACCCGAATGGAACTTCTTAGCTTGAAAAAAAGACTTGTGACTGCAAAGCGTGGCCATAAGCTCTTGAAAGACAAGCAGGATGAACTTGTAAAGAAATTTTTAGACATGGTCAAACAGAATAGGGCTCTGCGGGAGGAGGTCGAGCGCGAGCTTATTGATGCTTTTAGAAGTTTCACTATGGCAAGAAGCCAAATGCCTGCCAACGTAGTGGAAGAGAGTCTCATGATTCCCTCGGCCAAGGTCAGTATAAACGTCAAGAAGGAAAACATTATGAGTGTCAACGTACCTAGAATAGAAATATCACAAGAGGAGAGTAAGAACCTCTACCCTTACGGCTTTGCAAACACGTCGGCTGAAATGGACTCGGCCATCCGTACTCTGTCGACCATGCTGCCAAAAATGTTGAAGCTGGCGGAGATCGAAAAGGCTTGCCAGCTCATGGCCGATGAGATTGAAAGGACTCGCCGCAGGGTAAATGCCCTAGAATATGTTTTAATACCGCAGCTTGAAAATACTATAAAATACATCACTATGAAGTTGGACGAAAACGAACGTTCAAGCCGCACAAGACTTATGAAGATAAAGGAAATGGTGATGCAGGGATAAAGAGAATCGATCATTTGTTAAGAAGTAGGGCGGGCATTTTTTTGAATGCCTGCCCTTTAGTTTTAATTTCCCTTCATATTTTTTTATGTCCTTAAAAATTATACCTTTATCTTTGATACTCTTTTTACAGTAGGTATTTACTCACGCGGTAATCTCCAAAAGTTTGGTGAGGTAAAAAAGCATGATATAATTGATTGAAGGAAAAATTATAAAAAAGGACGTGATATCCATTGAATGGAAAAACAAAAAAGCTGGAACCGAGGGAACTTTTGATTATGTTTTGGGCTTTTTTTAAAATCGGCGCTTTTACTCTAGGCGGTGGGTTTGCCATGATACCCCTTATGAAGGTAGAAATGGTGGATAAGCAGAAATGGATAAAGGAAGAGGAATTTTTGGATATAATTGCTGTGACCCAGTCGGCCCCGGGGGCAGTGGCCATAAATACTTCCATATACATAGGCTACAAACTATACGGGTTTTTGGGCTCCTGCATAGCCGTTCTGGGAACCATACTCCCGTCGTTTCTGATAATACTATTTGTAGCTTTGTTCTACGACGACATTAAATCCAGCATCTACGTGAAAAAAGCCTTCAAGGGGATATACCCGGGCATAGTGGTGCTCATACTGGCGTCTGCTTTTAACCTTCGCAAAGCCGCTTTTAAAACTCCTACGGGCGTGATAATAGCAGTCCTTTCCTTGGTAGTGCTCCTAATATTTGACCTTCATCCTATAATAGTGATTCTAGTATCGGGAATAACCGGAATAGTCTTGCAAAACAGACTTCGAGATCCGGAGGAGCGTGGAGATAAATGATATATTTAAGCCTTTTCTGGGCGTTTTTTAAAGTAGGAGCTTTCAGCTTCGGCGGTGGTTACGCGATGATTCCTCTCATTAAAAAAGAGATTATAGACATTCACCACTGGCTCTCGATGGACCAGTTTCTGGATATAATAGCCATTTCCCAGATGACCCCTGGTCCCATAGCCATAAATGCGGCTACCTTTGTGGGGTATAAAATAGGAGGATTCTGGGGATCAGTGGCGGCCACCATTGGGGTCACGGCCCCCTCTTTCCTGATTATAATCATCCTTGCCCTTTTGATAATTAGGTACCGTCATTTACCTTGGCTAGAGGCCTTTTTTAAAGGAGTCAGACCGGCGGTGATTGCTCTTATCGTCCAGGCGGCCTATTCCGTGGGAAAGAGCTCTTTTACCGGTATTAAAGATATGCTGGTGGCGGCGATGGTCTTTGTTGGGCTGTACCTGTTGAAAATAAATCCTCTCATAATAATACTTATGGCCGCGATTCTAGGTATTGTCATATACTAACACCTCACAACCCGAATTAATTCAGAATAAATACTTTCGAGTAAGTGCTATTTGAACAAGAGGTTTTATTGAAATGTTTTTGTAAGAATATTATAATTTGTTTAGATGTTAAAAAAATATTAAAAGGAGGGAAATTTTGTTGAGTACACATTTGTTAGAAAGAAAAGATGTAGATGAAAGGTTGACATGGGATTTGTCAGGAATTTTTAAAACAGAGGAGGAATATGAGGAGGCGATAAAAAAAGCGCAAGAGATTACAAAGGAGTTAGAAGAAGAGTTTAAAGGAAAACTTAATATTCCTCAGACGATTAACAAGTGTTTGGATAAATTAAAAATATTAGCTCAATTGCTTACTCTTGCTGGTTCCTATGCCCATTTGGCTGTTTCAGTAGACCAGACTAATACAGAAAATCTCCAAAGGCAAATGAAGTTTTCTAACATAGCCTCAAGTATTCAGAGTAGGATAAGTTTTATCGAGTCAGAGATTATCCAATTGGATGAAAAGATAATAAATCAGGCTATAGAAGAATCAAAGGAGAATGCTAATTATCTTAGGAAAATACTTAGAAAGAAAAAGCATGCTCTTCATCCAGAAGTGGAAAAAGCTATATCTGCTCTTTCAACTGTTTTAGAAGCACCACATCATATTTACAATATGGCTAAATTGGCAGATATGGACTTTGGGACTTTTACAGTTGATGGGAAAGAATATCCATTAAGCTTTGCTCTATTTGAAACAAAATGGGAGTATGAAAAGGACACAAAAATAAGGAGAGCTGCTTTTGAGGCATTTTCTAAGAAATTAAAAGAATACCAACACACCATAGCAGCAGTTTATCAAACGCAGGTGCAAAAAGAAAAGACAATAGCAACTTTGAGACGTTTTGATTCTGTTATTGACAGCCTTTTATTCCCTCAAGAAGTCGACAGAGAATTGTATGATAGGCAGATTGATTTGATAATGGAACATTTGGCACCTCACATGAGGAAATTTGCAAAACTTTTGCAAAAGATACACGGCATAGAAGAGATGACTTTTGCTGATTTAAAGTTGGAAGTAGACCCTGATTTTGAGCCTGAAGTAACAATCGAAGAAGCTAAAAAATACATAGAAGAAGGTTTATCAGTTCTTGGCGAAGATTATAGAGAAATGGTGAGAAGGGCATTTAAAGAAAGGTGGATAGACTTTGCTCAAAATAAAGGCAAGTCTACAGGAGCTTTTTGTGCTACTCCTTATGGTACACATCCTTATATATTGATCAATTGGGCTGATAAAATGAGAGAAGTGTTTGTATTAGCTCACGAGTTAGGGCACGCAGGGCATTTTTATCTAGCTCATCAGTATCAAAACATTTTTGATTCAAGACCATCTTTGTACTTTATAGAAGCTCCTTCTACAATGAATGAACTTTTGATGGCTAATTACTTGATGAAAAATAATAAGGATAAGAGAATGAGAAGATGGGTGCTTTCCACTTTAATATCAAGGACTTATTATCACAATTTTGTGACTCACTTGTTAGAAGCAGCTTATCAGAGAGAAGTATACAGAATAATTGACAAGGGAGGATCTGTCACAGCTCCTATTTTGAATAAGATAAAGAGAGAAGTTTTGGAGAAATTCTGGGGAGATGCTGTAAAAATCAACGAAGGAGCAGAACTTACCTGGATGAGACAGCCTCATTATTATATGGGACTTTATCCTTACACTTACAGTGCAGGGCTTACTATAGCCACACAAGTAAACAAGAGGTATTTAGAAGAAGGGCAAAAGGCATTAGAAGACTGGAAAGAAGTATTGAAAGCTGGCGGTACAAAGACACCAGTAGAACTGGCAAAAATGGCAGGAGTAGATATAACTACAGAAAAACCTCTTTTAGATACAATTAAGTATATCGGGGATATGATAGATGAAATTATTCGATTGACTGACGAAATAGACAAGTGATTGGAAGGCATTGGCTTATGCCAATGCCTTTTTAATGGAAAATTGTATTAAAAAGAGAAGCCTTATGGTATAATAAAAATGAAGATTTAGCAAGGAAAGGCGGGATTTAAGTGGAAAAAGAGACTTTGAAAAGGTATGAGGCGTGGCTAAATGACCCGGCTATATCGGATAAGGATAAAGAGGAGCTTAAAAAGATGAAACCAGATGAAATACAGGATGCCTTCTTTATGGATTTGGAATTTGGCACTGCTGGATTAAGGGGCATTATGGGGCTGGGGGCCAATAGAATGAATTTTTACACGGTTGGGAAGGCAACCCAGGCTCTTGCCAATTACATAAATAAGACAGTAGAGGGAGAAAAAAGTGTGGCAGTTTCTTACGATACCAGGAAATTTTCTAAAGAGTTTGCAGTGGAGTCAGCGCAGATACTGGCCGCAAATGGAATAAAAGTTTATCTTTTTGACGATTTTAGACCCACGCCCCTTTTGTCTTTTGCTGTCAGGTTTTTAAAGGCTACAGCTGGTATAATGATAACAGCGAGTCACAATCCTCCGGAATACAACGGATACAAGGTATATTGGTCAAATGGCGCTCAGATTATTCCACCCCATGATAAAGGCATTATAGAGGAGTACGAGAAACTGTCTTTTGCGGATGTAAAAAGAATGTCCTTTGATGAGGCTAAAGATAAGGGCTTTGTGGTCATGGTGGGGAAAGAGGTGGACTCTGCATATTTTGAAAAAGCCCTTTCTTATTCTTTTGGGATTTCTTCAAAGGGCTTGAAGATAGTGTATACACCTCTCCACGGGACAGGTATTAAAATTGTGCCACCTTTACTTAAAAAAGTGGGATTTGATGTTTACATTCAGAAAGAACAGCAGATACCAGATGGAAGCTTTCCTACAGTGAGCTATCCTAATCCCGAATTTGATGAGGCTTTTGAGTTTGCTTTGAAAGACGCAAGAAATATCGATGCAGATATAGTGGTGGCATCAGATCCAGACGCAGACAGGATGGGGGTTTTGGTAAAACACAAAGGGGATTATGTCAGAATAGATGGAAATCAAATGGGGATTTTGCTTTTGGATTTTTTTCTTAAGATGTATTTGCAAAAAGGGATGCCCAAAAATCCCGCAGTTATAGAGTCTATCGTCTCTTCCAAGCTTTTTGCTAAGATTGCGAAAGAACACGGGGTTGAAGTTTATGAAGTATTGACAGGCTTTAAGTGGATATGCAATGAGGCTGACAGATTAAGAAGTGAAGGCAAGACTGTATTTTTTTCCTATGAGGAAAGCTATGGCTATAACATAGGAGATTTTGTGTACGACAAGGACTCAGGCACTCCTATAATGATGACTTGTGAAATGGCTGCCTACTACAAAAAGAAGGGTATGACCTTAGTTGATGCATTAGAAGAAATTTACAAAAAATACGGTTACTATCTTGAAGACCAGCTTTCCCCTGTATATGAGGGTGAAGCGGGGCTTAAGAAGATAAAAGGGATTATGGAAAGGTTAAGAGAAAGGCCTATTGAAAACCTGGCAGGCTACAGACTTACAAGAGTTGTGGACTACTTAAAAGGATATGACCGTATACCCCCTTCAGATGTTTTAAAGATGGAATTTGGTGATAAACTGATTGTATACGCTAGGCCTTCTGGCACAGAACCCAAAATAAAATTCTACTTCATGGCAATGGAAATGGGGAACTTAGATGAAGCGAAAGACTTTTTAAAGGCGGCTAAAGAAGAGCTTGTAGAAGTGCTGGGGTTGAAGGAGTAATACTTAATTTTTGTGAGGGGAAAGCATGGGTAAAAATGGATTTATTAAAGCTTTGCTTTTCTTTTTAGTGGTAATTTTTGTAATTACCTTTTGGGAAAATTCAGTAGATGATAGTGTCATGAGAAAGGTTACGGTGAAGAAGGAAGAAATTCTACTCCCAGTTGACAGCAGTCAAAAGGAGATAGAAAAGTGCACTGATTGTACTGAAATATTGATAAGTGCTGTAGGAGACTGTACACTGGGTTCGGACGAGACTTATACTAGATACGGTACTTTTGAGGAAGAGTTGAAAAAGCACAATTATGATTATTCCTATTTTTTCAAAAATGTAAGGGAAGTATTGGAGAGAGATGATTTGACTATAGCTAATTTGGAAGGGCCTTTAACTACCTCTACAAAAAGAGCAGAAAAGGAATACGCCTTTAAAGGGCATCCCTCTTATGCGAGAATTTTAAAAGAAGGGAGCATTGAAGCAATAAATTTAGCTAACAATCATTCGTTTGATTACGGCAAAGAAGGTTTTTATGAGACTGTAAGTGCTTTAAAAAAAGAGGGGATAGGGTATTTTGGATATGGATATAAGTGTATAACCACTATAAAAGGTGTAAAGATTGGAATTTTAGGGTATACAGGTTATGATGATACCCAGTGGACAAAGCAAGAAATAAAAAAAGATATAGAGAAATTGAGGCCTGAAGTCAATATTTTAATTGTGAGCTTTCACTGGGGTGAAGAGAACAAGTATTATCCTAACAAAGTGCAAAAAAGTTTAGGGTATTTTGTGATTAATGAAGGAGCTGACCTTGTGATAGGACATCATCCACATGTACTACAGGGCATAGAGGAGTATAAAGGGAGATACATTGTGTACTCACTTGGCAATTTTGTCTTTGGAGGCAATAAAAACCCCAAAGACAAGGACTCTATGATTTTTCAGCAAATTTTTACTATTGATAAAGGAGGGAGGGTGGTAGAAGTTAAAGCCAATATAATACCTGTGTCTATTTCTTCTCAAAAGGAGAGAAATGATTACAGTCCCCGCATTTTAGAAGGTGAGGAAAGGGAAAGAGTTTTGCAAAAGATTAAGATGCTGTCAGATTGGGACAATTTGTCTCGAGAATGATTTGTTTGAAAAATTAAACAGGAAAAGGTATAATGTAGATGTGGACATAAGTACAAAAAGGAGGAAGAAAAATGCCTAAGCGCTATGTTATTATAGGTGGAGATGCGGCTGGGATGAGCGCAGCTTCCCAGATAAGGAGGATGGATAAAGAGGGGGAAATTCTGGTCTTTGAAAAGGAGGGCGTAATTTCTTATGCCCAGTGTGGCCTACCCTACTGGGTGGGAGGGGTTGTGCCTGAGAAGAAAAAGCTTATTGCGCGTACAGCGGAAGAGTTTTTAAATCGCTACAATATTGACGTAAAGCTTTATCACGAAGTTGTGAAAATAGATCCTTCCAAAAAAGAAATCAAGGTTTTTCGCAGGGAAGAAAAAGACGAAATCGCTGTCCCTTATGATGTGCTTTTGATTGGAACAGGCAGTACTGCAATAGTACCTCCATGGGATGGCAGGAATTTGCCGGGAGTGTTTACATTAAAGACCATGGGTGATGCGGAAAAACTTCTTGACTGGTTGAGCTCCCATACTCCCACTAAGGCGGTGGTTATAGGCGGAGGTTATATAGGGCTTGAAACTGCCGAAGCACTTCACAGCAAGGGATTTAAAGTTACAGTTTTGGATTTGGCTCCACAGCTAATACCTACTTTTGATAAGGAGATTGCTGAGATAGCTCAGGATGCTCTTAGAAGGCGTGGAGTGGAAGTTTATTTAAACGAAGAAGTTGTGGGCTTGGAAGGGGATGAAAAAGGAGTAAGAGCCGTTGTAACGAAGAATGGCAAATTTGAGGCCGATTTGGTTATAATATCCATAGGAGTAAGGCCTGTGAGCGAGCTGGCAAAGGAAGCGGGAATAGAGTTAGGGCCGAAGAATGCTATTTTAGTAAATGAAAGGCTTGAAACAAGTATTCCTGACATATACGCTGCTGGGGATTGCGCTACGCACTTTAACAGGATAAAAAATGCACCGGATTACATACCACTGGGGACCACTGCTAATAAACAGGGAAGGATTGCAGGAATAAATATGGCCGGTGGAGATGCAAAATTTGCAGGAGTTGTAGGAACGGCTATTGTCAAGGTTTTTGACAGGACTATAGCGAGAAGCGGACTTGGCGAAAGAGATTGTGAGACTTTAGGCATACCTTATCAGGTAGTTTTAATAAAAGCAAGGCCTGTAAGCCATTACTATCCATGGGAAGACGAAATTCTTACGATAAAGCTCTGCTACAACAAGGATAACAGAAAACTTCTAGGGGGACAAATAGCAGGGGGATTAGGAGGAGTTGACAAGAGAATAGACGTTTTGGCTACTGCTTTGTTCCATGAAATGACTATTGACGAGTTGCAAGCTTTGGACCTTGCGTATGCTCCTCCATACAATTCTGTGTGGGACCCGTTGCAACAGGCATCAACTGTAGCGCAAAGGGGATAAAAGAAAAGGTCTTACCGCTTTTGGGTAAGGCCTTTTTTGATAATTAGGGTTAATTGAGGGGTGGTAGCTATGAAGTGGATAGAGAAGGCATGGAGGTTCTATGGATGGCAGACAGGAAGTAAGGAGGGAGCAGAATAGGAATTAGTTCAGAGGCTACTGTTCCGAGAATGCCATAGGACACTTATTCGTTCTTGAAGCAGGCCTTTACAAGTTGTTTAAATATCTCCAGCATCTTTTCATTTCCTTTGTAAGCCATAAGCTCCGGATGCCACTGAACTCCCACCACAAAATAGTCCTCTTTTTCAAGTTCAATTGCTTCTATAACTCCATCTTTGGATTGGGCTACTATTTTGAAGCCCTCTGCCACATCTTTTACTGCCTGATGGTGAAAGCTGTTCACTGCAATGGTTTTGCCCAAGATATTATACAGCCTGCTTCCTTCTTTTATTTCTACCGTATGGGTGGGTAAATCGGGCTTTGCTCTTTGAGAATGCTTTATGTAAGCTGTAGGGATTTGTGATATGTCTTGATATAAAGTCCCTCCTAAAGCTACGTTCATCACTTGAATGCCTCTGCATATTCCCAGAATGGGTTTTTTAAGTGAATAAGCGTACTTTATGACTTCAATATCGTACCAGTCCCTGTCAGGAGTAATTCCACCCTGTTTTTCAATGGGCTCTTCGTTGTAAAGTAGGGGATTTACATCTTGTCCTCCAGTTATTAAAATTCCATCTACTTTTTCTACCTGTTTTTTTAGTGTGTCTTTGTCCAAGACTATAGGTAAAACTACAGGCACGCCCCCGGCTTTTAGAACTGATTCTACATAAGGTCTCATTACATAAATTCTTTCTTCTCCGATCATCACTCCCTCAGTCTCATAGTTTATGTTTCCCACAATACCTATGATAGGTTTATTCATGTTTTTCCCCCTGTTCTTTATTGGTCAGTTACTATTATACCATATTTTGTACTTTAAAAAATTAATAAGAGATGGTTAGATGTCTGACAACAAGTTAAAATTGTGGTATAATTATATGAGGATTAAAAGGGTCTTATCTGGAAATAATAAAAGTAAAAGAGGGGTGTTAGTGTGAAGGAGACATTGCTCGCTTTAGTTACGGGAATGGCTGTAGGTCTTATATTTTCATTTTTCAGGTTGCCCATTCCGGCTCCCAGTGTTTTGCCGGGAATTGCTGGGGTGATAGGCATTTACCTGGGAGGGCGGTTGATGGAATATATAATCAAATTGATTGGCAGGTGATGATTTGCAATTTAAGGCAGGTTATGAACCTGTCTTTTAGTTTTTTCCAAAATAATCACGAACTTTTATTTGAAATTTCCTATAAAAATTCGCATTTTTAATTGATTTACAGCATAATTTTTGATAATATAGATTACGGGTTTCTTTGAGAATTTGCAAGAAAGAGGTAGATAAGATGAAAAGATACGATGTGATAATTGTAGGAGGCGGACCTGCAGGACTTTTTACTGCACTTGAGCTCGTTAATAAAAAAGAAAATTTAAATATATTGTTGCTTGAGAAAGGGAAAGATATACACAAAAGAGTGTGCCCTATGAATACCTATGGGACAAAATGCCTTGACTGCAAACCCTGCGCTATAACGTCTGGAATAGGAGGAGCGGGGGCTTTTAGTGATGGAAAGCTGACTCTTACTTCTGAATTTGGTGGAGTTTTGGATGAATACATGCCAAAATCGAAGCTTAACGAGCTTATAAACTATGTGGACAGCATATACGTGAGATTTGGTGCTACTACTGAAGTCCACGG
>LDZR01000625.1_pt1 | contig 27759 bp, 26 predicted proteins | sample 615371 | NCBI WGS metagenome assembly LDZR01 (sample SAMN03408294, study PRJNA278302) | terrestrial metagenome | isolation source: oil reservoir sample K2 | place: USA: Alaska, North Slope, Kuparuk formation | collected 2013
TTTGCGATATGGGAGATAGACTACTCTTTCTGGCAAAAAAACTTCACGAATTAACTTTTGGAACTCTGCGAAGCAGAATCGCAAAATACATTGTTCAACACGCAAAAGAAGATGAATTTATTTTGCCTGTTAGCAAGGAAGAATTAGCCAGATTTTTTGCTGTTCCACGACCATCTGTCTCGAGAGTGTTTATGCAGTTTGAGAGAGAAGGTATTCTTATTCAAAATGGCAGGAAAATAAAAATACTTGACAGATCTTCGCTCGAAAAACTTTCGGAAAAACTTGGAGATGATTATTCTTATGGTGAGCTTTGAATACAGCAGAAAAATACCATCATTTTCGAGTGGATACATAATGAAAGGGAAAAATTTCAGGGCATCTGTTATGAAATTCCCCACGCTGTACGAAAAACCTTTTCCGGGCACCGAAACTGTCGAAGTTTACCAATTTGAACCGAAAGAAAAACCCGTCGGCTCTTTGATGCTCCTTCATGGCCTTGGAACCATAAATATACCCTTTTTGCTGTGGATGGCAATACATATTGCAAGTGCTGGAGTAACAACTTTTGTTCCGATACTTCCGGGGAATTTCACACGTACGGCAAACGGTTCCGTAAGTGGTAGAGATTATTTTTCGGCTGACATCGAGAAAATGACACGTTTCTGGGAACACGCTGTAGTAGATGCTCTCACTGTACTCGATCTTGCCAAAGAAAACAACTGGTGGCATAACAACAATTGTTTGGTTGGTTATTGCCTGGGGGGAATGATTTCAGTAATTTTAACCGCCCTGAGTGAGGATTTTGACAGGACAATTGTCATAACCTCAGGTGGAGATGTTGCCACACTTATGTGGAAGTCACCAACCTTAGCTTACTTTAGAAGGGATATAGCCCGTGGTCTGGGCAAAGAAAATAGAATGGATGACGAAAAATCATTGATAGAAAACTTTAAAAAAGATATCGACAGGCTTTCATCTTTTTCAAGCATTCAGCAGATGCTCCAATCAGACATCCATCCTTTATTAAAAATCGACCCTGTCGCATACGCCAAGTACACTCAACCTCAAAAAATGGTTTTCATAGAAGCCCTTTTTGACCGTGCTCTTCCCAAAGAAACAAGGAAAATCTTATGGCAGGCGCTTGGAAAACCGAAAAAATACATTATCCCAACCGGCCATGTGACATGGCTACCTTTTCAATATTTTCTTGGAAGCCTTGTTCTCAAAGAAATGAACATAAAAGAATTGAAGAGAAAATTCAAACTTCTCGAAAAACCAAAAATAGAAGAAAAGTAATCACTTTTCCCTCACATACAGCAATTTAGGATTTAACATATACGGTATTCTATAAGATCCTCGAAGCTCTGAGGGAGTTGATGCAATCATATCAAATTCGAATTTTTCAATACATAAAGTCCAAACATCGTCTGAAGACCTCTTGAAATAAATAGGTGTTTGAGATCTGTATACTACATTCACTCCATCGTGCGCAACACGTTTCAAATTGTAGAGTTTCTCTTCTCTGTCGTATTGAACCAAATAATTAACAACTTTCATCTTATCATCCACTATCTCTTCAAAAGCCAGCTTGTTTTCCATAACAGCTGCTGACGAAACCGATTTAGACCAGAAGTCGATCCTGAGAAAGTCTACCGTCATGAAAAAATCTATGTCGTTTTCAATCTCTTCGCATACAGCTTTTGCATGGTTCATCGTGGAATCAATTATAATCATTGAACTGATGAGAAAAACTGTTGATACCAATACATACACAACAAATTTCATCATAAACCAGCGCAGGAGACTCCATCTTCTTTAAAATGGAAAGGAATGCGCTGCTCCCTCCTTTCCAATGAAATTACATAAACCACACAATCACTCCAATCGTCTTTTGACGATAAAGGGATTATCCCTGTAAGGTGCTCATCCCCAATGTTAGACAGGCTTGTTATGTGCAGATCACTGTCCCTACCCCTCAGGACTGTTTAGACCTGTACGACAGTGCCTGGAACTTGAGCAGCATCATAGGGTGCAACTGTCTAACGTAGCCCGATAGGAAGATCAACTTCCCCTGGCTGAGGGTAGTCAATCAGGGTTTTTTCAAGCTCCCGCTTTTACAAGCGGTGGGTAATTGACACTCAGATTATCCCCTGAAAATATTATAAATCTCTGCATTGAGAACTGCACACCCGGCAGCCCCTCTGATTGTATTATGAACAAGAGCAACGAACCCAAACTGTTTGTTCGAATACTGTTTCAACCTGCCAACACTGACACTCATTCCACCACCAAGATCTCTGTGAAACTTCGGCTGCGGAGAATCAACTCCTGTCAAATAAAAAACAGGTTTTTCAGGTGCGGTTGGAAGATACATTCCTTTAAGTGGTTGAAAATCTTCAAAAGCTCTCACAATTTCACTTAAAGTGGCCTTTTCCTGAGTTTTGATAGTTATAGATAGCATATGACCGTCAACAACGGCTACCCTGTTGCACTGTGCGAAAATATCGAGATTCGCCGGGTATATTTTTCCATCTTTCAATCTGCCAAGTATTTTTTTTGATTCGGTCATGATTTTTTCTTCCTCATTTTTTATGAACGGCACAACATTGTCAATTATATCCATAGATGGTACACCGGGATATCCCGCGCCAGAGATAGCCTGCATTGTGACAACATTTGCCTCTTCTATACCGAATCTATCCATTATGGGTTTAAGAACCATTGTAAAACCTATCGTTGAGCAATTAGGGTTGGTGATTATTTTTCCTTTTCTCTTTTGAGTTTCGGTTATTTTCAAATGATCCAGATTAACTTCAGGGATAATTAGAGGTACATCCTCGTCCATTCTATGGCTTGCGGCATTTGAGAAAACAATGTATCCTGCGTTTGCAAATTCCTCCTCAATTTCGCCTGCAACATCTGAAGGCAAAGCAGAAAACACATAATCACAATCTATATCAGGTGTGCATTTTTTTAAAACCATATCTCCTGCTTTTTCGGCTACAGGAACATTCAAGCGCCATTGAACTGCTTCTCTGTACTTTTTTCCCGCAGAATTATCAGAAGCTGCCAGAGCTGTTATCTCAAAAAATGGATGATTTGAAAGCAATTGAACAAATCTCTGTCCAACAAGCCCTGTTGCACCAAGAATAGCTACCTTCATACCATTCTCCTCCTTTATCTATTGAAAACAGCCTCGAGCAAGGCTTTTGTGGATTGCCCTTTTCCCATTGTAAAAACATGCACACCTGGAGCTCCGGAACTCAAAAGCTTCTCAACCAGTTTTGCCATATACTTTGTTCCAATCTGAAATTCTTCTCTATGTGTCTTTGCTTCTTGCATCTGCTTAACAAAGGATTCTGGTATATTAACGAAAAATTTTCTTGGTATAGTGTAAATAGATTTCAAGCTTACAACGGGTTTTACCCCAGGAATAATAGGGACATTTATTGAAAGCTGCCGTGCACGCTCCACAAATTTTTTGTAAACATCAAAATCAAAAATCATCTGTGTGATTACATAATCGGCACCAGATTCGATCTTTTTCTTTAAATACCTCATATCTTCTTCTATATTTGGTGCTTCAAAATGCTTTTCAGGATAACCCGCAACACCTATGCAAAAATCTGTTGGTTTCGCATTTTCGCATGGATAAAGATATTCTCCCATATTCATATTTGAAATCTGCTTCACCAAATCTGAGGCATGCGAGTAGCTATCTTTTTCCTCTATCGTTTGATTCTCGTACTCGCCTCTAATGACAAATAAATTTCGAACGCCTATCAAGTGGAGGTCTATCAACATATCCTCTATCTGGTATTTGTTCATCCCAAAGCACAAAACATGTGGAACAACATCAATATTGTACCTGTTCATCAGTGCGGCGGTCATTCCCACGGTTCCCGGGCGTTTTACTTTGGGAACCTTTACAATCCCATCTTCGAGCTCCAAATATGTCATCTCCGGAGCATGTTTTGTAACATTGATAAATGATATTGGAAAGTTCATCAATTCATCCAAAACAGCGTATATTTCTTCTATATTCTGTCCTCTGTTTGGCGGCAAGATTTCTATTGAGAGTATCTGACCTTTTTTCACACAATCAATCACTTTCATGAACACCATCCTTTTCCCGCTCAATCAATCTAAGCTCATGTTTTCCTATTAGACCGAATTTATCCCCATAAATAACCAGAACAGTCAATACATATTCATTTAGAGCCTCGTTCAGAAGATTGCCAATATCTTCTTCCCTTTTTACTCTGTTACAATACGATGTTGCAAAAGCATCGGCAACAGCTGCCGTTTCCGAAACAACTGTCACTGAATCAGCGTTGCCAAAACTTATTGAATGTCCAACAGTGCCTGAAGAGGTACATATCCCCCATCGCCCCGGTGGAATCTCAAGCCCAATTTTGCCAGACAGAACTGAATTTCCAGCATATACAGATACCACTACCGGCTCAATATTTTTTACAAATATATCTCCCCCGTTTTCGATTAAAACTTCCTTGCAGCCATATCTTTCTATCAACAAATCTCCAATTTCATCAGCAATCGCTCCTGCAATAGAAGCCATAGGACCCACCCCGGCAAGTTTTGATGCTGAAAGCATTCTTTTTATAACACCTGATTCACTACTTATATCTACTGGCTTGAAGGAAACTAAAAATTTTGGATACCTCGAAATACATTCTCTGATCTGAGAGTGTATCTCAATGAGTGATTGATAAACGCCGTTTTTCATATTTTCGTCATATACATTAACACCAATCCATAAATCGGACTCCCTGTAAACAACCGTGAAACTTTTGAATCTTTTTGAATGCCAGCTTCTATAAAATCTATTCATCTGGAGGTAATTTCACTCCCACCGGGCATGCATCAGAGCACTGTAAACACATGGTACATTTCTCCCTGAGGAAAGTGAACTTTCCATCTACAAGCAAAAGTGCGTCGAAAGGGCATAAACTCACGCATGCACCACAGTCAACACATTCTGGTTTATCTTCTTTCTCAATCTTGGCAGAAACTTCCTTAAGGCTTTTAATAGATCTCTCTTCGTTGAACAATTGAACAGGACTGGTTATCAAAAAAGTGCCACTTTCAATCCATGTTTTCAATACAGCTGCTATTTCGCGGGCCATGCTCAAGCTTGATATGGATGATGTTTTCACTTTTTTTCCTCCAATTTCTATATAGCCACTTCTGAGCTGAGCATAATTAACACGCATGAGGGTTGGCCTGCCTTCTTTTCCATAATCTTTCACTTCTGTCTCTATTTGTTCGTTTCCGAGCGAAGCAAAAAAGGCTATTTCCTCATTCAAAATTGGAATTGGTACTCCTATCCCTACAAACAGAGTCACACCATAACCTTTGAAATATGCAGCCTTTATGTATCTATGATTCATTTTCTTGGCATCCCCAATTACAGAAATAGTTCTTGCTGCACTAATTGGTACTCCATATCTGTTAGTCTCAACATCATTTCTAAACTGAGTACCTGGCCATATTACATAGCCATCTGTACCGCATAAAAAGATTCTTGTTCCTAAACCTATTGTGTACATATTTGGATCTTTCAGCAGAGGACTTAATTCTCCTGATGTTGAGTAAGTCACATTCCCAAAATTTGGAAGCAACTTTCCCATATAGGTATATATAGTTAAATCAGAGCTGTTCGTCGCAGCAGCGTAATTTTGATAAGCATTTCTCGGATTAAAAAGGAAGAAATCATTTATAACCTCCTTGTTTATATAACCCTCAAATTGTTTTCTTGGGTAACAATCTGTGCCTTTTCCAGAAGTTTTCAGTTGCAAATTTTTCCCTTTAATCAAGGCTTCTATTATGTGGGCACCACCAAATGTTTTATCTTCCTGAGATTCCTGAGTAGCTCCTACATATCCATCTACCGCGGCCAGACCTCCGTAAACATCAACACCAGATAATTGGATTTTTTCCATGCGCATAGGTGGCATTGTGTGCCCGAAATTTATAAAAGCTCCACTTGAACACATCGGTGCGAAAGTCGCCGTGGTCACGACATCGACTTTTTTTGCCACTTCTTTTACGGATGATTCTCTGGCAAGCTGAACTACTTCTTCAGCTGTCATAACAACTGCTTCTCCACGCTTGATCTTCTCATTAATTTGCTCAATTGTTTTCACATCTCTCACCTCCAAAAAATTCCTTATGAATAGCCCTTAAAGCATTGTCTCTATCTCTGGTGTCTACCAGAAAATAGATAGTTACGTCTGAGGCACCCGCAGATATCATTTGCACATTTATGCATTGCTTGGAGACAGCAGAGAAAATCCTCGCAGCAACGCCATGCTTTTTTAGAATCCCGTCGCCAACTGCTGCAATAAGAGAAATCTTTTCTTTATAGCATATATTTTCAACTTCGCTTATTTTCATCTTGGATGTTATTTTGCGGCATTTTTCTATATCCTGATGAGAGATGAGAACGTTTATGCTCGTCTGGGAAGTCACAACAGATTTTATGTTTATTCCTTCATTTCCAAAATTAGAGGCAATCTGTCCAAGAAGACCAGGAACACGCCCAACATTGGGCCCTTTGAATTGAATGATCACTATATCATCAGTGAAAGATATACTTTTAATTATTTCATCTGTGACTGATCCGCTGGATGATATTACTGTGTCTGGATTTTCGATCGATCTGAAGGAATTTATATTGTAAATGTAAAGTGGGATGTTTTTTTTCTTAACAGGATCAACTGCAGAATGATGAAGTATTTTAGCACCAAAATAAGATAATTCTGCTGCCTCATCATAGGTAAGCCTGCTCACCGGCCGAACCCCATCAACACATTTTGGATCACACGTCATGAATCCAGAAACATCTTTGTATAAATCAACCCTTTCTGCATCTATACAGTAAGCTATGGAAGTTGCTGAATAATCACTTCCCCCGCGGCCAAGAATCGTAATTTCTCCTTCATAAATGCCATAAAAACCTGGAACTATATAATTCTTGTTGTCCTTAAAAAAATCTTTTAGATTTTTCTCACTGGTATATAAATCAATCGACGCGCTCTTAAATCTTCCATCTGTTAGCAATCCAAATTGCTCTGGTAAGGCTTCCTCACATTGAAGCCCGTGATCATTAAAATAATGGCTCAGGAGCAGAGAAGAACACCTTTCCCCATGACTGACGACATGGTCGTAAACAAAATCTGGTACTCGCCCAATTAATTTTGCTCCCATCAGCAGATCTCTTATCTGATAAACCCTTTCTTTTAAGTCGGAATATTCTCTATCCAGAAAATTTTGATAAATCGAATATAAATCAAAAAGAAATTCATCGATATCTATGTCTTTAATGACTTTCAACGCCCTGATTAAAGAATTTGTCACACCATTAACTGCAGAGACCACTAAAATAAAAGATCTGTCGTACATCCTGACAACCTCGAAAATTTTCGAAAGATCATCTTTATTTTTCAAACTTGAGCCACCAAATTTGAGTACAACTTTTTTCATCTTTCATTTTCCTTTCCAACTATTTTTTTACATATTTCCAGTGCCTTGAGGGCATCTTTTGCATACAATACACCAAATTGGTTCGCAAGTTGCTCATTCATTGAAGCACCGCCAGCTATTACTACAACGCGCACGTTGTTCTTTTTGAGCAAATCAGAAACCTCTTTTACTTGTCCAACAGTGGTTGTCATCATAGCAGAAAGGCCAACTATATCAGGTTTTAAACGCTCGCACTCTGAGAGGATCTTTTGAGCTGGTACATCTTTTCCAACATCGTAAACTTCAAATCCACCGCTCTTTAAAACAGTCGCCACAATTCTTTTTCCAATATCGTGTATATCCCCCTGAACAGTAGCAAGCAATACCTTGCCAAGCTTTGTCTGAGCTTCGCCAAGAAGGTTGTTCAGATAATCAAAAGCTGGCTGAACTGTTTCAGAAGCCAGAATCAAATGAGGAAGGTAAATAATACCCCTGGAATAAAGAGTCCCTATCTGCTCCATTGCCCTGGCAAGCATATTTTGACTTATATAAAGAGGCTCTTTTTCTTTCAGCGAATCTTTCACAAAATTCATCAATTTTTCTTTTTGCCCGCTCACTATTAACTTCACCAGTTCATCTTCTATCACCTGCTCTGTTTTTGCAGGCTCTTTTCCTTTAAGTTGCAATGCGCCACGCAGGACATTCATTGTTGTTGCTTCCGCACTATTCAATATAGCCGCACTCAATCCTTTTTCGATACACAATGCGAGAAAAGCTGCATTGACACTCTCTCTGTTAGCAAGCCCAAAACTCAGGTTTGAAAGACCTATTGATGTTTTCAAACCAGCCCGGTTCATGAGTTCAATTGCTTTTAAAGTTGTGTGATAATCATTTTTTGCGCCAGCAGGTAGCACCAGTGGATCAAAATAGACCCTCTCAAGATCAACATCATGATCTTTCAGAATTTCAGCAGCTTTCATAGCGATTTTAAATCTCTGCTGAGCTGTTTCAGGTACATGCTTTTCCATGGCAAGCACAATCAACATACCGCCATATTTTTTTAAAAGTCTTATTCGTTCTTCGAGATGATCTTCTCTTGCAAAAGCTGAGTTGATCAACCCTCTTCCAGCATATTCTCTCATTGCACTTTCGAGGAACTGGAGATTCTGTATATCGAACGAAACAGGGAGTGAAGATCTTTTGTCAAGTTCTACAATTGCTCGTCTAAAATGATCGTGAGTTAACAGTTTTTCTATCCCAAAATTCAAGTCTATAGCATCGCAACCTTCCTGCTCCTGAAGTTGGGAGAGTTCAACAACTTGCGAAAAATCCATCTGCTGAATCTTGGTTTGCAACTTTTTTCTTCCACTTGCGTTGATTCTCTCACCTATTACTAAAAATGTGTCAGTAGGTCTCAAGATAGTTCTTGAAGAAAGATATTGTTCTCTCTTAACTTGCCTTTTTCGGGGTTTTTGATTGCCTATATATTTGCACATAACCTTTATATGTTCAGGACCAGTACCGCAGCAACCTCCTACGATATTTGCCCCAAGTTCAATAAAATCTGCCATATAAACGGCAAATTCTTTCGGAGCGGTTTTATAGCTGAGTCTGCCTTTCTCGAGAATGGGCTTTCCTGCATTTGGCTCAACACAAAGTGGTTTCATGGAAAGCTCCGATAGCTTAGTGAAAACAGGTAACATTTCATCTGGTTCAAGTGAACAGTTTATGCCAACAACATCAACATCGAGATCATTCATGAGAGTTGCGAAAATCTCTATGGAGGTTCCACTGACTGTTTTTCCATCTGCTTCGAAAGTCATATGTGCTATCAAAGGTATTTCATGGGATAAATCACGAACTGCGATAATAGCAGCTTTGAGCTCTTTTAGATCTGACATCGTTTCTAATATTATTCCATCCACACCAGCTTCTATAAGTAAAGAAGCCTGCTCTTTAAAAACCTCGTAAGCCTCTTCAAAATCGAGATTTCCGAGAGGACTTATGAAATTTCCTGTAGAAGATATATCGCCGAAAACAAATTTTCCACCAGAAACAGATTTTGCAATCTTAACTGCGTTAATATTAATCCTTTCTAAATCCTTTTCCAAATTGTAAGCACGCAATTTGAGCCTGTTGGCGCTGAATGTATTTGTCAATATTATGTCCGAGCCTGCTTCTATATATTCTCTGTGAAGCTTTTGAACCTCTTCTGGATCCTCAATATTCAAAAGCTCAATTAACCCGTTTACTCCTCTTTTAAAAAACTCTGTCCCATATGCACCATCAAGAAACAAAACTCTCTCCTGGAGCAACTGAAAAAATTCATTTCTTCTCATACACTTAACCACCCTATCATGCAAGTTGTAGTCTTTCTTGGAATCATTACACCACTCTCAAGAACTTTCACCTGATCTGCTCTCAAAAGTCTTTCAACTATGTATTTATTCATACGCATATCAACATTGCCGTAACCAGGTGAAAATCTCATTGTGCCAGCTCCAAATTGCTCCCTGAATTTTCTGTCCACATTCTCATTGAGCTTTTCGAGAGATTCAGAAGCCCATGAATCTACTATTAGAGATTCAAAGGTTTTACCAGAATCTGAATAATATTCGATCAGCATATCTATCTTTTTTCCAAGAGTCGACAAAAAAATCGTAATCTTTCCCACATTTTCAAAGGTATCTGGAATGAGCTCTTTTGGAAGCTCTGATTTTTCGAAGAATGAATACCACACAACAGGATCTATCTGATCATATGCTTCCAGAAACAGTGAATTTATCTTCTTGATCAGCTGGTCTCTTGCCAGTGTTGAGTATTTAGCACCCGCTCTGGCAAGAAATATTCTTTTGTCTGGCATACATTCTTCTTTCTCAGGCTTGTATGTTTGTACCATATTCTCCCCCTTACAAAAAAGGGGCGTTCCCATTCGAGAACGCCCCTTTGATATTCTCCAAGCACACTTAAACGCCCGGAGAATCCTTCGGGGCGTCAGTGCGCATTATCATAGCATTTATTCTGAAAAAACTCTTAACGATTGCAGATATCATTTCACACTTCCCCTCACACATTTTTTGATATTATATCTTCATAAGTTTTACGCATTTATTTTAATAAGGTAAACATAAACTTTCAGTGCATCAATTTTCCATTAATCAGGTAATGGCATGAAACTAAAAGTATTCAAAGAAACTGCTCTGATAAATCCTGTTTGGTACTCAGAAAACTCAGGGGCAGGAGTGCTGTTAATTCATAGTTTTACAGAAAACCCTCATGATAGCTTTATCTTTCAAAAATTCTAAAAGAGTTAACTGTACCCGTTCCCAGGTTGTCTGGAACGGTGCAGATCTCCTGTATTCTTCATAGAAGGACTGCTGAGAAAATCTGTGGATTATATAAATCCAACAGTTATTTGCAAGAAAATCAGAGTGTTGTTGTAAAACACCTATGATGACAGGATTGAAATACGGTCGGGAGAGACTCGCAATCAAAAGAACAAATCTATTTAATCGAAAAAATTTGCCGACCAATTTAAATTGCTGGATGCTATGCAAAAATTCATTTATCAGCAACGAGATTGGAAAAGATGAGGCAAAAATCTTTTCAAAATAGTTTGCCAAAAATTTGTAAAGAGTTCTTCCCTGGCTTCTGAAAAATTGATGAGTCTCCAGGTATGAATTTTGCAAATTAATCTTTTCTGATGGAATAATCTTTAAGTATACCGTTTCTTCACGTTATTGAGCCATCATCTGTAACAGATTAGTTTTATAAATTTGTTCGTATGGCGAAATACTCTAATCCTTTCAGGGCTCTAAGAAATAAAAACTACACACTCTTCTGGATACCCCAGAGCGTTTCTTTGATGGGTACCTGGATAGATACGACGTTGCGCGGCTGGGTCGCTGTTAACTTATTTTCGGAAGATAAAGCAGCGGGTTTTATAGGACTGATTGCGTTTTTAAAAGGTTTTCCAACGGTCTTATTATCGCCAGTAAGCGGGGTACTTATAGATTGGTTTGGACCGAGAGAGGTGCTTTTTTTAACACAACTTGCCGATGCAATAAATGCAACAATAATGGCATACCTCGTAAGCAAAAATATCCTGACTCCCGTTCAGTTACTGTTGCTGAGTGTTCTTATGGGAATATCAGGTTCCTTTTATTTGCCTTCAAGAAACACTTTTATTGGAAACATAGTACCTAAAAGCCATTTACCCAATGCACTTGCACTGCATTCTATGATATTTAACGTTGCAAGAATGGTAGGACCATCTATAGCCGGATTCGTGGTGAAATACTACGGGTTGACTTTCGGCTTTATCGTGAATGCACTTTCATTCGTTCCTTTACTTGTAGTGCTTCCAACAATACCTTTAAAATATGAACACATTTCTCCATCCAAGCGAGCTTTTATAGCAGATTTAAAAGACGGCATCCAATTCACTGTTAAGAACAAAACACTGCTGGTAACATTTGCTTCGCTTATGATATACGCCTTTTTTGGTATGCCATACAGCATGCTTATGCAGGCTTTCGCAAAAAGTGCGGTCAGAACAGATCTTGTAGGTTACGGTTTAATCATGGGGTCGATGGGGCTTGGAGCTTTTATAGGTGCTCTGGTTGCAGGAGGCATGGAACCAGAACAGGTCATATCTGTTAGGGAAGAATATCTCATACTTTTGATTGGGGCGAGTACACTTGCAACATCTATCTTTCCATCTATAGCATATGTCATGTCATTTATAAATGGTGCAGCACAGACAATTTTTTTCAACATAACAAACAGTCGCACACAGTTTGTCTCTCCCGGTAATATGAGAGGGCGTACAATGTCTTTGTACGCCCTTATAAGCACTGGAGCATCGCCAACCGGTACATTCATTTTCGGCCTGATTGGAAATGTCATCGGTATCAAAAACGCTTATACAATACTTGCATTTGTGATGATTTCTTACTTCTTCTTAAGAAGGACAATTGTGAACCACAAGATCAAATCAAATAACTGATGCCACTTACAATCACAGCAGCAAAAACTATAAATCTCAGCCAGTTAGCACCTTTCTTTATAGCAAATCTCGCTCCCATAGAAGCACCAAGCATACTTCCAAGTCCAAGTATCAGTCCTGCCAATGGCTCCACTTTTCCATTGAGAACAAATATCAACAAAGAAATTGGTGTGTAGGCAAGCACTATGAAGACCTTGAGAGCATTATTTCTGACCAGGTCAAACCCAAGAAATGTCGCAGTAAAAAATATGAAGAAAAACCCTACACCAGCCTGAATAAACCCACCATACACACCTATACAAAAGAAGACAAAAGCAGTCAGAAAAACGTTGACGCTCTTTTTTCTCTCTTCAGTCCACATCTTTGGTTTTGACAGCAAAAAAACAGCCATAATGAGTAATACTACACCAACTATCTTTTTAAGCAGATCTTTGCTTATATCAACAACTATAGCAGTACCAACAATTGATCCAATAGCAGCTGGTACTGCATATAACAAGGCTGTTTTAACAGGTAAAACTCTGTTTTTATGAAAATTTCTCACTGCCACTATATTTTGAAGAAGAATAGCTATTCTGTTTGTGCCGTTTGCTATATCTATTCCCATGCCGAGCATAGTTAAAAGTGGAAGAGTTATAAGACTGCCGCCACCTGCCACAACATTCAAAAAACCAGAAGCTATACCGGATAGAAAAATAAGAATATAAAGCACACAATCACTCCTATTTTTCAAGCAGGATTGACAAAAGCTTTGTCAGATTCTCAAAATCTTCAAGAGAAATATATTCGGCCTGAGAATGTAGATATCTAACAGCCAGTGTTACTGGTACCATCTTTGAACCAAACTCCATTGCTGCTGATCCGTCTGTGCCTCCTCCTGTCACCCCTATTTGTACTGGAACACCGTTTGCATTTGCAAGATGAAGTATTTTTTTCACCTCGTCATAACTCGCTATAGCGCTGTTATCCGCCACTCTCAAAACAGGTCCTTTTCCACACATAACCGGTCCTGTTAAAGAAGAACAGCACGCGAAAGAATCCACAGCATAACACATGTCGATTCTATTTCTCGAAACAAAAGCTTTGGCGCCTTTTAGCCCTATTTCTTCCTGAACAGTCCAGACAAAATAAATCTTCTTTTTGAGACTTTTCTTTATGATGTTTTTTAAAACATAGATTAAAGCTACACAGCCAAATCTGTCATCAAGTGACCTTACTGAAAGATATCTGTTGTTCAAAACACTGACGTGCTTCTTAAAAACAGCAAAATCAAAAACCTTTATTCCCATTTCTTCTGCTTCTTCTTTGTTGTGAGCACCTACATCTATTCTCAGGTTTTCTGCTGATTGAATTCCCCCAAGATGTGGAGGAGTTATCCCTATAACGCCATCTACCACACCGGAATCTGTCACAACATTCACATGCTCCCCGAGCAAAAGTCGATCATCGAAACCACCAACTTTCCTGAATGTAAGGCATCCATCCGGCGTGATACCGGTTATCAAAAGACCTATTTCATCCATATGAGCCATGATGGCAACTGATTTATTTCCTTCTCCAAGCTCAACTACAAGATTTCCAACATTATCTACCTTGTAATTCACACCAGGAAGACGAGATATGACAAGATCTCTTATTTTTTCTTCCCTCCCGGAAATGCCAGCTGATAATGAAAACTCAATAAGCTCATCAATTAATACCTTGTTCAAGCCTATCACCTCATGATTGATTATATCAAAATAGTTCGCACAATGAACAGTTACTCAAATGATCTCCATCTATCAAAAATTTTCTTTATAAATTTTTTTATTAAACCGGCTGTAAGAATGAGAGTACCTGCAGGGAGAAAAACACCCACAAGGATTGTCATCAATTGGGAACCGAACAAATCGGAAAGTGTTTTTTGAGAAAACATATACAACGAAAGTGGTAAGATCGAAGCAATGCTTAGAGCAAACGAAATCGCTTCAAGTAATATGACATCTTTTATATTGAGTATCCTTGATGGATTAGAAATCTCTACCTTACGCGCTTCTTTCATAAAAAGATAAGCTCCAAAGGTAGATGCAAATACGTACAGAATAAAAACAACAAAAATGATAGCGTAGATGCTCAATGGTGTATGAAAAAATGCCTGAAAAAATGCAGTCATACCGGCAAAAATAATTGTATAGATGAGCGATGGAATAATTATTTTTGGCATAATGAGCTGAGCACTTGTCAGAGGAAGTAACCGACAAAAAGGCCAGGTTTCGAACTCTTGCTTCATAAGCAAAGCTGAATTCATTGACGTGTACATTGTACTGATAACAATGGTGATAAGCATTGGTGAAACAAACCATCTGTTTGAAAAAGCGAAAATCAATCCAAATACAACCGGATAAATTATCATAAAAATTGACTGATGATGTCTAAAAACAAGTTTGAGATCCTTCCAGTAAAATCCGTTGAGGCCGGAATACTTTTTTGATACTTTCTTTTTTTTAGCAGATATTTCCTCGAATGTAAGCATCTCAGAGACTCTCAGACAGAGAAACCAGCTGCCTGTACATAAAATGGCAAGATAGAAGGTGTAAATATATTCTCCAGAAATGGCAAGAATGGGCCAGGAAAAAATATTCACTTTACTCAGGAAAATTTGGCCGATCTTCACAAATTTCTCTAAAGACTGCTGATTAGATACCATATCCGGAAACTGAATTGCGGTGAAAAGGGCAATTAACGTCAAAATAATGCCGATCACAGTAATTTTTTTTGCTGTTGATCGAGACATCCATAAACCCAGTAAAGATGCAAGTAAAACAGAAATAGACAAAAGAAAAAAGGACATTAGAAAAGCATTCAGAATGCCAAAGAGGATACTCTTCTTCATAATTAAGGAATAAATCGGCACAACAAATAAATATATGATCACGGTAAAAGATTGCAGAACAAGCGTGAGAATCATTTGATAAAAAACTATTGTAGATCTTTTGACAGGAAGCGTTAAAAGGAACTGTATTTCCTCGTTTCTGACAAAAGAGCTGACAAGACTTGGTACAAAAGATACAATGAATATTCCGCCCATCAAGATGGACCAATATGATAAAAACACCGTCGCAAGATTGTACTGACCTATCTGTATTTGCGAGGCAGATTTGAAGAAATCATAAAAAACAAAAGATATGGGAAGATAAGCAATTATGGATATGAAAAGAGAAAAAAAGCTTCGAGACGATCTTTGTTTTCCAGTAAAAACACTTGAAGAACCTTTTAATCCGTATTTTAAAAGTATTATCAGCTGATTCATTATTCACAACTCCTTCACAATCGAAGCTATATCTTCACCTTCAGTCGTTAACTGCAAGAAAACATCTTCAAGAGAAGCCTGGGAACTTTTAACATATTCGCGAAGTTGAGAAAGCGTTCCTTCAACTATAAGCTTACCTTTGTGTATTATCCCAATTCTTGTACACATCTTTTCTGCTATCTCCAGTACATGTGTTGTCATGAAAACAGTGCTTCCATCAGATGTATATTTCTGTAAAAGCATCTTCAAAATTTTTGCAGATCTTGCATCAAGGCCGACAGTAGGCTCATCAAGAAACAGAATTTCTGGCTTTCTCATCAAAACACTCACAAGATAAAGTTTTTGCTTCATGCCATGAGACATATCAGAAACCGCTTTCTGAAGAAAATCTATACTAAAAGCCTCACACAGCTCTTCCACACGCTGATTCATCTTTACCTTGTCAAGTCGGTAAATATCTCCAATAAAATTTATGAATTCGTACCCTTTCAAATTTGGATAGATCTTCGGTTCATCCGGAACCACACCAATTCTTTTCTTAATCTCTATCTCGTTAGATCTCATATCTATTCCAAGTATTTTTACCTCGCCAGAAGTTGGCTTCAGAGTCCCTGTGAGCATTCTTATAGTTGTGGTTTTCCCAGCGCCATTTGGCCCAAGAAAACCATAGATTTCTCCCTTCTCTACTGCCAAATTTATAGTATCAACCGCTTTCAGTTCACCGAATCTTTTTGTCAAATCAACTGTCTGTATCACAGTCATAATTTTGCCTCCTTAAAGTTTGCTTGCGGCCAGTGTAGCAAGTTCGGATCTCTCACCTTTTGTAAGAGTTATATGCGCAACAAGATGATTGCCAATTAGCCTTGAAGCAGCATAAACAAGTCCATTGCTGTCTTTATCAAGATAAGGTGTATCTATCTGATAAGCATCTCCCAGAAGCACTATTTTTGCACCTTTGCCTACTCTTGTCAGAATAGTCTTCACCTCATGAGGAGTTAGATTTTGAGCTTCATCAACTATGATGTACTGATCTGGTATACTTCTGCCTCTTATAAAACTCAAAGCACTTATCTGCATAATATCTTTTTTGAGAAATTCTTTCAAATTCATCTGCACCCTGTCAAAGAGAAACTCAAGATTATCCATCACCGGCTCTATCCATGGCTGCAACTTCTCTTCTATAGAACCTGGCAAATATCCAATATCTTTTCCCATAGGTACCAGTGGTCTGGTAACAATGATCCGCTTGTATTTCTTATCTTTGAGAGTTTTTTCAAGTGCACACGCAAGCGCTATTAACGTTTTACCCGTTCCTGCTATACCAATAAGCGTGACAAGTTTTACCTCATCGTCGAGCAAAGCATCCATCGCAAAAAGCTGTTGTTCATTGAGTGCGTGGATGCCCCAGATACTACTCGACAGGTCAATAGATATCCTCCTGAGTGTTTTGTTTCTCACCTTAAAATAACCTGATGGACTTTTTATATATTGATTCTCCATACTATCAAATTTCTGACCTTCTCTGAGTTCTTGATGCACTTCCACATAACCAGATGGCAGAACCGAGAGGTCCGATCTATCAGTCAAATAATCCTGAGCCGCTATACCAAGCGCTGAAGCTTTCACTCTTAAACTGATATCTTTACTCACCAGGATTGTTGGAACAGAAGAAGTTCTACCGAGTCTCAAAACATAGCCAAGTATCCAGTTGTCAACATATTTTTCATAGAGAAAATCGGGAGTCTCTCTTTTGCCGTCAGTGATCGTCATGATACTTACTGTACCTGAATTTTTCAGTTTTATCCCTTTTGATAGATCACCCGTGAGTCTGAGTTTGTCAAGCTCTCTTATCACTTCCCTTGCTGATTTTCCGGCTGAATCAGACCTTCTTTTGAGCTTATCCAATTCCTCTATAACAGGTAAAGGCAGTATAACGTTATTGTCCTGAAAAGAATATATAGCTTGCGGATCATGAATTAAAACATTTGTGTCAAGTACGTAATTTTTCACCATTCTTGACCCCTCCATGTATGAACGAGTTCTTCGATTTGTGAGCCAGCGAGTTTGCGTGTCATCTTCAAAAACAACTTAGCTGTTGTTATTGCATCTGTTAGAGCTCTATGATTTGGTTTTTCAAAACCAAATCTCTCGGCTAACCACGAGAGTGCTTTTTTCTCGCCAAAAATTATCTCGGATATTTCCCTGGTGTCTATGTAGTCAATTGAAGGTGGAAATATTCCGATTTCTTTTGCGGAAATATCTATGAAGGTTAAATCAAACTCAGCTCTGTGAAAAATCATTATTGATCTGCGCATAAAAGATCTCATTTGTCCGAAAACCTGTTCAATGGTTGGGGCATTCTCTATATCTTCATTGGTTATCCTGTGAATTTTTTCTATTGTTGCAGGAATTCTTATCTTTGGATTCACGAGCGTGTGATAGATAGAACGATACAGTATTCTGCCTTTGTAAACTGGTACAATAGCAACTTCAACTATCCTATCGCCATTCATAGGGTCAATCCCTGTTGTTTCAGTATCCATAGCACAAAAAAGGCTTTCGTTCAAAATCATGACTGTCAATTTCTCCCTTCTATGTGAACATCCATCTGTGGGAAAGGAATAGATATTCCATTTTCGTCGAAAGTTCTCTTGATTCTCTGAGCCAGTGCATGCTGAGCTTCAAAATAATTTTCACGTTTTATCCAGTATAAAACCTCGAAATCTATTGATGAATCAGCAAAACCGCTGAAAACTACAAAATTACTGACTCCTTCTTTTTCAACAAGGGGTTCCTCTTCAACACATTTCTGCAGAAGCTCAAGAACTTTTGAAAGATCCGAATCGTAAGAAACAGATATTTTCATGGACAGTCTTCTAACAGGGCCAGGCCAGAAGTGTGTTATCTTGCCATTCCAGACCTGCTTATTTGGGATAAGGATCTTCTTGCCATCAAACATTCTCAATATTGTATGATTGTAGTTGATCACTTCCACAACACCACTTGTACCATCGACGTCCACAACATCTCCTTCTCTTAATTTACCGGTGAGCAGCACCAGAATGCCCGATATGAAATTTGATAGTGGTTCTTGAAAAGCGAGACCAACAACAAAACCGGTTATTCCAAACGCAGTTAAATATGGTACGAGATTTATTTTCCATATATTCAGAATTACCATCAGCGAAATAACGACGGTAAACGTAGCGAGAAAAACTCTCACCGTGTTTTTCATCCTCAATTCTTTGCCAGCTACCTCAAATGTTTTGGCTATAGACTTGTACAAAAGTCTGTAAACAAGATATGAAACCACAATAGTAATAATTGATTCCAGGATTTTAATCAACAATTCCTTCGACATAAAAACTCCTCCCTTGCTTTTTCAATTGTACTACAGCGTAGTTTTTACATAAAGATTGATATAATAAATTAAGAACAGCTCAAGAGGAGAGAGCATTATGCCACTATCAACAAGTTCTCAAAAAATTTACACACTGATTTCAAGCTTTATAAGACAGACAAGTAATGTAAAAGATCCGGAGACCCTGCTTGCTTCACTGATTAAAATCGTTCAGAAATTTGTCAACTGCGAATTAATTGCAATACTTGACAGCGATTTCAACCTTAGGATTTCTGACGGTGGTGAGTTTACACCGGACAATGAACTGATGGAAATGATAAAATGGTCAACCAAAACACTTTCCTTCACATCTATACCAGAAGGAAGCAAAATTGCTCTGATTTTTCCACTCGTAAAAGTGGATAGAATTCTCGGCGTGCTCATCGCTTATACACATGAAGAACCTGCTTTCGAAGTGATTGACACGATCCGCACATTTGCTTTCCTTTCTGCCACAGTGCTGGAAAATCTGGAGTTGTACCAATCTCTCGAAAAGCAACACGAAGTTGTAGAAGAAACAATGAGATATATGCAGCAAATTTTTAACTCTTTTCCACAAATGGTTGTTGTTCTCGATTCAAATCTCAATCCCGTTTTTTCAAACCTTCAGTATATTCATCACCAAAAAGATAGTGACCTGGTGAAAACTATAGAAAAAGTAGCCAGCACGGTATTAACTACAAAAATGCGGCAAATAATCGAAGTAGAGTTAAACGAATCTTTTTATTCAATTATTGCGGAAAATGTGGAATATGAAGATCAACCACAGGTACTGATAACCATTACCGATGTGACAAATACCAAAGAACTTGAAAAACTCAGGGCAGCAGATAGACTAAAAACAGATTTCATAGCCACCGTTTCTCACGAATTGAGAACACCTTTGACTGCTATAAAAGCCTACACAGAAACAATACTGGCTGATCCTGAAAGTATGGATAAAGATACTCTAACAGGCTTTTTGCAAATTGTATACAAAGAAAGCCTTCATCTGGAAAGTTTGCTGGATGAATTGCTCGATTTTGCAAAACTGGAACAAAAAGCTATGGTTCTCGAAAAAAGTAAATTTGATTTGACCGAGCTCATAATGCAGGTAATTCAATCAATGTCGGAGTTTGCCAGATCAAAAAAAGTGAAACTCCAATGTGTCAAAAGTAAGCCAATCTATATAGTTGCAGACCAGAAAAGAATTCGGCAGGTTCTGATAAACCTTATAAGCAACGGAATAAAATATAGCAAAGAAGAGGCCAGCGAAAAATACGTCAAGCTTTCAGCTGAGACTCACCAGGATTCAGTAATCATTTCAGTAGCCGACAATGGGATAGGAATAGAAAAACAACATCAAAATAAAATCTTTGAGAAGTTTTTCAGAGCAGATTCCGTTTTCGATTATCGAACAGAGGGAACAGGCCTTGGACTTGCGATAAGTAAAGAAATTGTTGAACTTCATGGGGGGCAAATCTGGTTTGAAAGCAAACCCCATGAAGGAACGGTTTTCTACGTCAAAATTCCACAGGGAGAGTAGAAAATGCATTTCGAAGACATTTTGAGCAAAATTGAAGAGCTACCGACGCCGGATCCAATTGTACAGAAAATAATATCTGTCGCGTCTGATCCAAACGCTTCCGCCAAGGAATTATCCGAGGTCATTAAACTCGATGCGAGTTTAACTGTTCGAATACTGAGACTTGTCAACTCAGCGTATTATGGCTTGCCTCGCAAAATAGTGGCTTTGAATGAAGCCATAATGATCTTGGGATTTAAAACAGTTCGAAATATCGCTCTAAGTGTTTTCACCTACAGCTCAGTCTTAAAAGGAAATAAGAAATCCTCTATAAATCACATGCAACTTTGGAAACACTTTCTTGGTGTCGCGGTTGGCTGTGAGCTTCTGGCTCAAATGACAGGCTACCCTAACAAAGAAGAACTGTTCATAGCAGGATTACTTCACGATATTGGCAAAGTTGCACTTGACTACATTTCACCCGATGCATTCAGCGCTGTTGCAAAACTGACAGAGAACTTAGGAATCTCGTTCTCACAGGCTGAAGAAAAATTAAATCTTCCAAATCACGCCATGATAAGTGGTAAAATGATAGAGCAGTGGAATCTTCCAGAGATAGTAGTTCAATCTGCCGCGGGTCACCATGTACCGAATAATTTTGCAGATTCTGTATATTCAGATGTAGTTGCCATGGTACACATATCTGATTTTTTTATCAATCTTATGAAACACGGCAATTCGTATACTTACGGAGGTTTAAAGCTATCCTCTTTTGCCTTGAATATACTTGGTATAAAACCCCGCTTTTTAACCAATTATGCAGATAAAATGAAAGATAAATTAAAGGCGGCGGAGGAATTTATGAAAATAGAACAGGAGGTGTCCTGAATGAGACCTGATTACAGAAAAGCTATGCTTGAATCTGAAATCATGAAACTTATTACTGAAGCTTTGAGAGAAGCGAAAGATCCAAAGATCTCCGGACAGATCATAACTATCTCCCGTGTAGAACTATCAAATGATAAAAGATTTGCTGATGTTTATGTCAGTGCCATGGGTGATAAAGATGAACGGGTTAAAACTGTTGAGTATTTGGACAAAATAAAAGGTTATTTCAGAACATATTTAGCCAACAACCTTGATCTGTACACGGCGCCTCAAATTAGATTCAAGGAAGATCCGGGAATTGAAGCCAGTGTGAGAATACAGGAATTGCTTAACAAGATTAAGGAGGAAGAAACTCAGTGATTCCAAATGGGATCTTGCTTGTTGACAAGCCAGAAGGAATTACTTCTCACGATGTAGTCAATGAAGTGAGAAAAAAGCTGTGTGTGAGGAAAGTCGGGCATGCAGGAACACTTGATCCGTTTGCAACAGGGCTTTTGATAATCGGTGTCGGAAATGGGACAAGAGTACTCGAATATCTGATGAACCATGAAAAAGTTTATCGGGTGAAAATGAGGCTTGGGATAATAACAGAAACCTTCGATATTACTGGCGAAATTGTTGAAAAAAGGCCTGTAAATGTCACTGAATCGCAGATTATTGAGGTTCTAAAATCCTTTACAGGAACTTATAAACAAGTTCCGCCAGCCTATTCTGCTCGAAAATATAAAGGTGAGAAACTGTACGAGCTTGCAAGAAAAGGTAAAATAATAAGATTACCACCCCGGGAAGTGACTGTATATGAAATAAAAGATATCTCTGTTGAAGGTTGCGATATTTCATTCACAGCAAAAGTCTCACCGGGTACTTACATAAGGTCTTTATGCATGGACGTTGGATATGCCCTGAATTGTGGAGCAGTAGCAGTTGAACTGAGAAGACTATCAACAGGCTCGTTCAGTGTTGATGAAGCTATAGATGTTTTCAAAATCGATGAACTGGAAATTCTAAAGCATTTGAGAAAACTATCATCAATTCTTGATTTTCCGAAAGTGATTCTTAAGAGAGAAGCTCTCGGGAAAGCTTTTAACGGAGCAAAAATTAAAGTAAGTGATATAGAAAAATTCGAAGAATTCGAAAAAAATAGTCTGGTTCAGGTGATATTTAGCAACGAACTGATATGCATAGCCAGAACCGAGAGAAAATCATCGTTTATAAGAACATTGATGAAAAAAGAAGCTGATGAAAACCTTTTGAAACCTCTGAAGGTTTTCAGGGGGAATCTTACGTGAAGAAGTCAGCTGTAACTGTTGGTGTTTTTGATGGTGTTCATCTTGGTCATCAAAGATTGCTGAAAAGAGTCCAGCAAATTTCAGAGGAATATAAAATAACAAGTACTGTCTATGTGGTTTCTTATCCATTTGATTTCTTCGACGAAAACTTTGAAGGATTAATAATGCCTATATCTTCAAGAGTAGCTGAGATTTCAAGATTTGCCCAATATATAGAAGTTCTTGATCTACTTGAAATAAAAGATATGCCGGCAGAAGATTTTTTCAAAGAATATTTATCTGATGCCGAATTTCTGGTTGTTGGAGAAGATTTCAAATTTGGCAAGAATGCAACCGGAGATATAGCACTCTTGAGAAGATTGTGCTCACAAAACGGCACCAAACTGGAGATTTTCAGTGATATAACTGATCTGAAGGGTAACAGAATAAGCAGTTCTTTACTGAGAAAACTTATACAGCACGGAGATATAGATAATGTTTCAAAGCTCTTAGGAAGAGATTATCTGCTGGAATTCGTTATAGAAAGCATAGACGAAAATTCAGATAAGATGCATTGCTATTTAAAAGCAGATGAAAAAATTGTGTTACCAAAAGAAGGTGTTTTTGAGGTTTTCGAGGAATTATTTGGAATAACTGGGCGTGTCCAGTTTGGCAAAAAAATTATATTCACTGCGCCAAAAACGCCTCTAGCAGTAGGTAGTATGATGCAATTAGCCTTCAAAAGGAGGTTGGCGAATTAAATGACAGTAGGTGTCGTGACAGGCATAAATAATTCGACCCCATATAGATTTTTTGTGCGGTTGTATCAATCACAAAATCAACCCACTCATATGGTTCAGATAGATGATGTTGTGAAAGTAGTTTTCTCCTACAAACCGTACGGAGAAATTGTTTATTATGGAATTGTTACTGAAATTAATGCAAAATGGGATTTTGGTCCTAATTCAGGCTATGAAGAAGAAATAGCTCTAAAAGGTCTTTCACCAGCATTTGTTTTTTATACAGCTACCATAACAACCACGCGTATGTTGAGAAAAGAAAGAGGCAAGCTCATTTCTGATGCACCGCAGGTACCCCCGCCACCGGGCACCGAGGTTTTCATGGCAAGTGAAGAAGAGATAGATATCGCTTTTGGATTTGACGAACTTATCAAACAACGTATGGCAGTACCTATAGGTGTTTTTAAAAATGGTAGGCCTGCTTATGCTGATATCAGATATATTCTTGGCGAAAATGGTGCACATATAAACATTTCCGGACAATCTGGGGTTGCATCCAAAACTTCTTATGCGACATTTCTCGTGAAATCTTTTCTCGATACTGGTAGAAGGCTCCGTGAAGACAATGAATTGATGGGATATCTGTCTCGCTCACGATTTGTAATTTTCAATGTAAAGGGCGAGGGGCTGCTTTTTTTAGACAAATGGTCAAAAGATTGGCGAAATTCTCAGCAAGACGAATCAGGAAAAGAATGGGTGAAAATGTACGAAGCAATGAAAATTAAACCTCAGCCTTTCGAAACTGTGAAATTTTACGCGCCAAGGAAATCAAAAAAGACGTTAACACCATGGTCAAACAAAAGATATGATGGTGTATTTGCATATGGTTGGGATTCTATTGACATCTTCAAAATGGGGTTATTTGAGCTGATGTTCGATCCTGAAGAGCTTGAGTCAAATCAAAACCTCCAGCTTGCTGTAACAACCGTTCAGGAATTTTTCTACGAGCGGCTTGAAGAAGCCATCAGAATGGCTATTAAATTCTGCAAAGCCAACAACTGCATCACATCATCGAACAGCGATGAAGTGATCCTCCGCACAGCTATTTCAAATGGCTTCGATATAGTTACCCAGGCAAAAATTCCCGAAGGGATAGACAACCTGATAGAAATGTTTTCTAAGGACGAAGAACTCTCCAAAAAAATTGAAGAGGAACTCAGAGGAAAAGCCACTATTTCCGCAATGATTAGAAGATTAAAATCTATAAAAAATATAGGTATGGACCTGATCTGGGCAGAAACAAACTTTTTATCTGATGAACTTGGTCTGAAAGACCAACACAGAATTGATTGGGACAAACCAGGTCAGGTCACAGTAATAGATATTTCAAAATTAAGACCAAGAATTCAATCTTTTGTTGTGGGCGCTGTACTTGTTGAAATTATGAGATCGCGAGAAGAAAAAACAGACCAAGATCCTGTTTTTATATTTCTCGATGAACTCAACAAATATGCCCCGCGGCATGGGGGCGGACCTCTTGGAAATATCTTCAGAGATATAGCAGAGCGCGGCAGATCATTCCGCGTGATACTTATAGGCGCAGAACAGACGGCTTCTGAAGTAGATTACAGAATAATAACTCAGTCCTCAACCACAGTAGTTGGGAGGCAAAAAGGAGCAGAACTGGAAAAACCGGAATATTCTCATCTAACAACTGAGCAAAAACAAAGAGCATCCCTTTTACAACAAGGCGAAGTTATAGTCGATCAGCCTTTTATGCGAATCCCTATAACTGTTCGTTTTCCATTGCCAGCATGGTGCACAAGAGAAGATGGCTTCTACGAGCTGGATAAGGAAAAACTCGAACAAATAGAGAAAAAACTCTTTTGAAGGTGAGAAAATGATCTTTCGAAACTGTGCTGTCTACAAAAACGGTAATTTTGAAAAAAGTGATCTATTTGTTGAAAATGGTATCTTCACCGATAGCTCATCTGGACCTGTTATAGATCTTTCAGGAATGTATGTCATGCCCGGTTTCGTGGATTCTCATGCGCACATTCTGGGTGTTGGTCAAAAATGTGAACATCTGAATCTTGAAAAAATCTGCTCCCAGGAAGAATTGTTCCAATTGTTGATAAAACAAGACAAAAAAATAATTCTTGGCAGAGGCTGGAGTGAACAAACTCTCGGAGGTTATCCAGATAAAAAGATGCTTGATAAAATTCAAAAACCAGTTGTTCTAACACGAAAGTGTGGGCATGTGGCTGTTTTGAATCAATCTGCTATGAATCTGATCAATATGTATAAAGAAGATGGAATTTTCAAAGAGGACGAACTGGAAAAAATCAGAGGACGCTTGAACAACGAAGATGCCGAAAGGCTTTTTAAAATTGGGGAGGAAGAGTTCTTAAAACACGGAGTCACATTTGTTCACTCGGACGACCTTCATGGCTTGAGCTGGGACGAACTGAAAAGAATTCTCAAAAAATCAAGGATCAGAATTTTTGAAAAACTTCATTTTTCCAGAATAGAAGATTTAGAACGATTCAACGAATTCGGAGTTTTGACAGAAAGAGTTTATGTAAAAGGCGTGAAAATATTCGCAGATGGATCTCTTGGTGGTAAAACCGCATATCTCAGCAAACCTTATGCGGATGAGAAATCCTACAGAGGCATGTGTTTGGCAAACTCACAGCAAATAGAGAGATTTGCTGAAATATGCAGCAGAAAAAAAGTTCAGTTATGTATACATGCGATAGGCGATGCTGCAGTCCATGAAGTGGCAATGGCACTCAAAAATTATCCGAAAAACAGACTTATACATGCTCAGCTAATAGATGAAAAAGACCTAAAATATTTAAAAGACACCTATTTTTGTGTGCAACCACATTTTGCATTTGAAGATCAGGAATTAATATCACGAAGAATATCTAAGGAATTTTATGGATTGAAGTACGATTTCTTGAAATTATTCAAAGAAGGATACAGGGTAACCTTTTCGACTGACGCACCTGTTTCACCACATGACCCCAAATATGTAATTGAAGCAGCTCTAAGGATGGGATTTCACCTCATGGATGCAATAAATTTGTACACATATGCTTCTTCAGAAACAACTGGTCTGAGGAATATTGGCAAAATAGAAATAGGTTATGCAGCTGATTTTGCAATTTACGAAAAAAATCCATTGAAACTGGAAGATGATCCGATAGCCGTGTACGTTCATGGAGAACAAATATGGCAAAAAGCTTGAAAAACTGTATTTGGAGGAGCCAAAATGACCACATTGATAAAAGTAGATCCACTCAATCCAAACGAAGGTATATTGAGAAAAGCGGCACAGACGATAAAAGAAGGCGGTGTCGTCGCATTTCCTACTGAAACAGTCTATGGACTTGGCGCAGATTGTTTTAACATCAGTGCCGTATTAAAAATCTTTCAAATAAAAAACAGGCCCGCAGACAATCCTCTGATAATCCACATATACGACAAAAAACAACTTGAAGAGCTGGTAGAAGGAGATATAGAGCAAAATTCGTATGTAATGGATGTCTTTTGGCCTGGACCGGTAACATTCATCTTCAGAAAAAAAGCAAATGTACCGAAAGAAGTAACTGGTGGGCTTGAAACTGTTGCCATCAGAATGCCAAGTCATCCAGTTGCACAGGTTTTTTTAAGGCTTTCCGGTACGCCAGTAGCAGCTCCAAGCGCGAACCTCTCTGGAAAACCAAGCCCAACAAGAGCCGAGCACGTGATAGCTGACCTGTACGGCTCGGTTGATGTAATAATAGACGGTGGTGAAACGCCGCTTGGTCTGGAATCAACTATCGTCGATCTTTCAAGGGACTATCCTGTCCTGTTAAGGCCGGGGCCTGCAACAATTGAGGAAATAAAGAAGATAGTACCTAATCTTTATATCCCGGATTTTCTTCTGAAAAAAGAGAATGAACCAGTTAAACCTCTTGCACCTGGCATGGCCTACAGGCATTATGCACCGGATAAACCTCTTATCCTTGTAATCAACGAGAAAAAACTCGATGAAGTTTTGAGCAAACATCCAGATTCACCAATCATCTGTCCTGAAGAAATGTCAGATAGATTCTATGGACGCAAAACAATAATAATGGGAAAATTAAGAGAGCCATTCACGATAGCTCAAAATTTATTCCATGTGCTT
>LDZR01000626.1_pt1 | contig 27584 bp, 29 predicted proteins | sample 615371 | NCBI WGS metagenome assembly LDZR01 (sample SAMN03408294, study PRJNA278302) | terrestrial metagenome | isolation source: oil reservoir sample K2 | place: USA: Alaska, North Slope, Kuparuk formation | collected 2013
TTCGCCCGAATAAGATATACTGGAACTATTTCCAACCAGAAAAATTTCCTCGACGATGCCTATTTCTTTCGCTTTGAAAACTGCTTTGACTGCTTCTTTATCTTCAGCGCCAACAACGACGACCCTTTTTTTTCTGGATGATTTTGCTTTTTCAATTAAATCTGACAGTGTCTTCACGCCTATCACCTCGCATTTCTTATCGAAGAAGCAATATATATCATTGCCATCAGCGCATTAAAGACAACTGGATATTGGTCATGAGATAGCGAAACTGTCCTACCGTCGATTCTCTCAACTCCAGGCATCAGCTCAACCGCATCTGCATAAGATGTATCTTTAAACTCTACTCTTAATTCAACGGGATTGGCGAAATTGATTAACGGCAGTTGATGTCTTTCTATCTCAACAGCCTTCTTAACTGCCTGTTTGATTTCACTCATAACTGAGGTTATTGGTTTCATAATGGCAGCATACCTGCTTATACCTTCTTTAGTCACAACGTATTCGTATTTTCCCATGAAGAGATCCTTTAATTCTCTCTTCAACATCTCATCGCCCACGATTAGTGCCACCGGAACTCCGTGATATCCAGCAAAAGCCGCGTTTATAACTGCTTCATTCATCCTTTTTCCATTTATCCAGATGTTGTGAACCAGCGAACTGGAGTACGTATGATCCATAATTCCATTTTGACAGCCAATGCCAGCATGGTACCCTATAAAAAATACTCTATCGAAGCTTTCGTTTAGCCCACTCATCATGAAATCTTTTCTTAATGATCCGTGGACAATCTTGACTCTATCGTATTGTTTTGTTATTCCATAAGGAATGTTATCACCGCGACTGTGGGAATCTGAGATGACAACTTCACTGATATCGGCGCCAGAATCAAATAAGCCATCTAAAACAGCCTTCAAGTGTTCCTGCAACAGATCAATAGATTGTTTGTTCCCTGGATCCACTTCCTGCCACATCGATATTCCAGCCAAGCCTTCCATATCAACTGAGATGTAAATTTTCATCTTGCGCCCCTCCTTTTCTGCTTATACATTGTTCTATCTGCAATTTTCAAGACATCTTCAAGTGATTTTGAGCCGTCATAAACAGATATACCAAAACTTATTGTAATCTGTTCGTCAAGTTCAGGTATAATTATCTCTGAAACTCTTTTTGCAAGCCTATTTGCAATTCTTTTTGCCTTTGATTTGTCTGTGTCTGAAAGCATTATTAGAAATTCGTCTCCCCCGTACCTGACAACCAGATCCATTTTCCTGACACATTTTGTTAGAGTTTGCCCAATTTCCCGCAGTACTTTATCGCCAACTATGTGTCCATATTTGTCGTTTATGGTCTTGAAACGGTCAACATCTATCATGATAAGGGAAATTGTCCCACCTTTTCTTTCTATAATACCTTGGAACCTGTTAAAATATTCTGTAAAGTAATACCTTGTATAGCAACCAGTTAATGGATCAGTAATCGCAATTTTTCTGTACTTGTTTCTCTCATTATCAAGTTCGTCAAAAAGCATCTTCACTTTAAGACCGACACTTATTTCCTTTGCAACTAATTCAAAGACAGCAAGATGAGATTCAGAAAACGCATTTATGGATTTTTTTTGGAAACTTACTGCTCCAACAATCTGCCCATCGACATTCAAAGGTATTCCCACATAGCTCCATATGTATTTCGTTTCACCTTTAATCAAAGATTTTGGTTTGTAGGGGTCTATCCGGACGGTTTTTGAATTTGGTATGTAGATCATCTCTTTTTTATCTATAACGTAATTTGAAAAACCACGATAACCACGGCTAATCTTTAAACCGCTTATTTCTTTTTCTTGGTTGATCCCATATTCAATATTCAATTCTTCTCCTTCAATTAGGATTAGATAGAAAGTATCTATCGGTATTATCTCGTTGACTTTCTCATATATAACCTTCCCTATCTTTTTCAGGTCAGTTTTTTCACGACCAAGAATGTCTACAATTTCCTCTAATAGAGAGAGCCGGGTTCCCATCGTTTTAAGTTCTTTGTATCTCTTTTCAGCCATCACTTCAGCTGTTATTTCTCTGAGAACTACAACAGCATCGTTGTTCATAGGTATTGCGATAACTCTAAGGGTTTTTCCATCCACCTCTACTTCTCCTTGATTTGTTGATTGACTTAGAAAAGCCTTTTCAATAATGCTCGCCAGTTTTTTCCAGAATTCTGAGTTACTTTCGTTAGCTTTGATAATGTGTGGTTTGTTGCAAAACAGTATTTCCATTTTCTGATTCACAATAATAATTGGTGATATTGCCTGGTTTTTGAGAATTATGTCAACATATTTGACAAGAACTTGGTTCGGAGCAAAGATCAATAAAGAGTATATTGATCCTTTTGATTTTACCGATAAACAACTTAGATTTTTCCAGATACCACATTTTGTCAACGGGACAGATATAGTTTTTTCAAGATTATTTATACTCTCTTTTACCAGATCTGACAGAATTGTTTGAAAGTCGGTGCTTTTCTTTATAGTTTGATCTGTAAACAACTGGTTAGCTTGAACCTGCGAGCCATTGATGAAAACAGCTGAAGGAACTATGTTTCTTTCGCAAAACCATTCAAAAAAATCTTTCATTGGTCCACCTCAAATGTCAATGATACCATTTTTGAATTTCATCGGTATGGTGATATGATCAATCTTGGTGATGCTATGATATTGGTGGATCCACAGTTTACTGTACCTGTCTCAGTAACTGGAGAATGGTGCGCACTGAACTGCCTCCATTGTGGCAAACATTATCTGAGGAGCATGAAGCAGATAGGTGAAATGGAAAATTATGCCAAGATGGGTTACAGATCTTTTCTTATAACAGGAGGATTGAATCTTAAAGGGGAGATACCTTACAATGGTGTTTTGAAGAAGCTAAAACAGATTAAAGAACGGTATGGCCTTGTTTACAATTTTCATATAGGTTTTCCGGAAATAAATCTGAGCTTTCTGAAAGATATTGCAGATGTCGTCAGTTTTGATTTCTTTGCTGATAAAAGACTGATGAAAAAAATATATGGTTTGCAGAGAGACATCGATTTACAAATAGAGACAGCCATGTCGTCTGGCGTAACCTGTGTTCCACACCTGACAGTAGGGATTGATTGCGGAAAGATCTCCCACGAATTTGAAGCACTTGAGGTTCTTGCAAAATATTTTCAATCTATTGTTCTAAATATTTTTGTACCAACACGCGGAACTGCCTTCGAGTTGTGCAATCCTCCAAGCATAGAAGATGCCAAAAATGTATTTTTTCACGCAAGGAAGTTTTTTAAAAAAATAGCTCTTGGCTGTATGCAACCTCGTGGAAATTACAGACTTCTGCTCCAAAATGAATTATCAGAAGTGGTTGATGTTATCGTTAAACCAGTGAAAAAAAGCTCAAATTATTTTCGGGGATGCTGTGCTTTTGCATTAAAAAGCGAGTTTTAGGAGGTGTTTTTGTGTACGAAAAAGAATTTTTAAAAATGCTCTCAAGATCATTTGAAGAGTGGGAGGAAGATCTTTCGAAAGACCTTCAAAAATACCCGGAGAGGCAAGAAGGGTTCTTTTCTCAGGCTGGATATGAATTAAAGCGAGTTTATACACCTCTTGATATAGCAGACCTGAATTACTTTGAAGAAATCGGCTTTCCGGGGGATTATCCCTACACAAGAGGTGTTCAGAGAACTATGTACAGAGGAAGATTGTGGACAATGCGTCAATATGCTGGTTTTGGAACGGCTGAGGAAACGAATGAAAGGTTCAAATATCTGCTTCAACAAGGGCAAACAGGTTTGTCGGTTGCTTTTGATCTACCGACCCAGGTGGGGTATGATTCGGACCATCCTCTGGCCGAGGGTGAAGTGGGCCGGGTTGGGGTCGCAGTCGATTCGCTTAAAGATATAGAAATTCTTTTTGATGGAATACCTTTAAAAAGTGTAAGTACTTCTATGACTATTAACTCAACTGCGGCTATTTTGCTCGCAATGTATGCGATCACAGCACAGAAACAGGGAGCCAAAATAAGCGAATTACGTGGGACAATACAAAACGATATACTCAAAGAATATATAGCAAGGGGAACTTATATTTTTCCTCCTCAACCGTCTATGAAGATAATTACAGATATTTTTGAATTTTGCGCAAAAAATATGCCGCGCTGGAACACAATAAGTATAAGCGGGTATCATATAAGAGAAGCTGGTGCAAATGCTGTTCAGGAACTCGCATTTACTTTTTGCGATGCTATTGCTTATGTTGAAGCAGCTATAAACTCTGGACTTGATCCAAATGTATTTGGTAAACAGATATCTTTCTTTTTTGCGGCACATAACAATTTTTTGGAGGAAATAGCAAAGTTCAGAGCAGCAAGGCGCATATGGGCAAAACTCATGAAAAGAAGATTCAATGTCACAAACCCCGACGCAATGAAATTGCGTTTTCATACTCAAACAGGTGGATCAACTTTGACTGCTCAGCAACCTTTGAACAATATAGTGAGAGTTGCTCTTCAAGCGCTTGCGGCTGTCCTTGGAGGGACACAGTCTTTGCACACGAATTCTTATGATGAGGCACTGGGATTACCGACAGAAGAATCAGTGCGTGTGGCGTTGAGAACGCAACAAATAATTGCCTATGAATCAGGTGTAGCTGATACAGTAGATCCACTGGCAGGCTCATTTGCCATAGAGACACTGACCAAAAATATTGAAGAGGCTGTGTGGCAATACATAGAAAAAATAGACTCACTTGGTGGTATGGTCAGAGCAATTGAATCTGGATTTGTTCAAAAAGAGATTCACAATAGCGCGTATAGGCAACAAATTGCTGTGGAGAAAGGTGAACAAATAGTGGTTGGTGTCAATGCCTTTCAGGCAGATCAAGAACACCAGGTCAAAAATGTATTGAAAGTTGATCCGGCTCTGGAGAAAAAACAGATAAATGCATTGAGGCAACTGAAAAATCAGCGTGACAATGAAACAGTCCGCAGATCTCTACGCAACCTGAGAGATGCTGCTAAGAAAGGTGAAAATATAGTTCCATACGTCTTTGAGGCAGTTTCATGTTACGCTACATTGGGAGAAATTTCAGATGTTCTGAGAGAAGTTTACGGTGAATACACTGAGTCAACCATACTGTGAGGGGTGGTAACTGTGAAGATGTTCAGAATCCTTATTGCAAAACCGGGTCTCGATGGTCATGATCGTGGTGCCAAAGTTGTTGCCCATGCACTTCGCGATGCAGGTTTTGAGGTTATATATACTGGATTAAGGCAAACTCCTGAACAAATAGTCAGAACGGCTATACAGGAAGATGTCGATTTGATAGGTCTTTCGATTTTATCGGGCGCCCATTTGCAGCTTTCGCGAAAGGTAATTGATTTGATGAAAAAGGAAGGAATCGATCACATACCGTTGTTTGTTGGCGGCATTATACCTGCTGATGATGTTGATGAACTTCTTCGAATAGGTGTAAAGAAGGTCTTTGGACCAGGTACGCCGCTGTCTGAAATTGTTCAACAAGTGAAAATTCTCTTAAGCGGAGGAGTGACTAATACCAGTGAATCATAAGTTACTTGCCAGATTAATCAGCAAAATTGAGAATAATCCGGATCAGACTCCGGAGATTTTGAAGGATTTTCAGCCAGGATATTCAAAAATTATAGGTTTTACAGGAAGTCCCGGAGTGGGAAAGAGCACTTTGTTGAACCAAATTATCAAAGAGGTTCGAAAAGAGAATTTTACTGCGGCTGTTGTGGCTGTTGATCCATCAAGCCCTTTTTCAAAAGGAGCATTCCTTGGAGATAGGATTAGAATGAGAGATCATTTTCTCGATGATGGGGTTTTCATAAGGAGTCTTGCTTCCAGAGGAGCTCTCGGGGGATTAAGCGATTCTACTTTTGATGTGGTCAATTTGCTGGAAGCTGCAGGTTTTGATTATATATTTATTGAAACGGTTGGGATTGGGCAGGCCGAGGTCGAAATTTCGAATTTAGCAGACATAGTGGTTTTGGTTCTCTCTCCCGGTTTGGGTGACGATGTACAAATGATGAAAGCAGGGGTTATGGAAATAGCAGACTTATACGTTATCAACAAAGCGGACCTTTCTGAAAGCGATACTCTTTGTAGTCAGCTTTTATCGTTTCTTTCACTTTCAAACGAACAAAAAGATGAATCGCGAGTTATAAAAACAAGTGCGTCAAATGGTGAAGGTATTTCGGAGCTGTTTAGCAGAATGAACAAATTATGGGAGATCTATAAAAAAGAAGAAGTTCTCAACTCAAGGAGAAGAAGCCGTACAAGGCATCATGCTGAGAATATTCTGAGACGTATGATCCAGCAGGCCGTAGAAGGCGTAGATGGCGAAAATCCGTATGCTATTGTAGAAAAAGCTTTTGAAAAAATATGCGTGTCAAAAAAATATGGTCAGGGGGGAGGGATTTGAACCCTCGGCCTCCGGACCCCGATTCCGGCGTTCTTCCTTCTGAACTACCCCCTGAACTTTCTCAACATTCAAATATACCACAAATCTCAAAACCTGGCAACGATGAGTAAGCCATTTGCAGAAGTGGGAACTTCTTTTGCTAATTGTGTTAAAATTGCTCGGGGTGATATTTTGCTTGCTGTTGTGGGTATTCTGCCAAAAGAAGTTGAACTGCTTGTTAATGCTCTGAAGCCTAAATTAGAGGTATTCGAAGTCATGAAACGTCCAGCCTGGAGAGGCTTAATAGGAGATAATGAGATATTAATTTCGTGTGGTTGTGTTGGGAAAGTTGAAACAGCTTGCCTTGCCCAGAAATTAATAGATCAGTTCAAAATAAGTGGTTTGATCCTAATTGGTGCCGCAGGTGCACTGAAAGATGATATAACATTTGGTACTTTAATAGCTGGCACAGAGTACATAGAATATGATTTTACCCCTCGAATTAATGTTGATTTGATACTTCAGCCATCTCAGGTTTGTTTCACACAGTTTATGGAGAGTGACGATTTTGTTTATGGAACGATTGCATCCGGTGATCGATTTGTGTCTTCTGAAGCTATGGCTAAGGAAATTTACGAATCCACATCAGCGATATGCGTTGATATGGATTCAGCTGCTGCCGCAAAAGTTTGTGTGGAAAATGGCAAAGATTTTCTTGCTTTAAAGGTAATTGTAGATGTTGTCGGTTCAAAAGCCGTCGAGCAGTATATTGAAAATCATCCGAAATTCGGGATGAAACCTGCAATGGTGTTAGCGGAGTTTTTGACGAACAACTTTATGTTTTGTGGGTGAAGAATGATGAAAATACCCGAGGATATCAAAAAAAGGATAGAAAAACTCAGAGAAGAGATTGAATATCACAATTACAGATATTACGTTCTGGCAGATCCAATCATCAGTGATGAGGAGTATGACAGATTAATGCAGGAATTAATCGAACTTGAAAAGAAATACCCCGAATTAGTAACACCAGATTCGCCTTCGCAACGGGTTGGAGAAAAAGTTCTGGATGAATTTCGCAGTGTTGAGCACTCTGAACCAATGTTGAGTTTAGATAACACTTATGATGAAGCGCAGATACGTGAATTCGATAAAAGAGTCAGGAAACTCCTTGAAAAAGACACAATCGAATATGTTACTGAGCTGAAGATAGATGGTGTTTCAGTTGCTTTGAGGTATGAAAATGGCAGGTTTGTGCTTGGGTTAAGCAGAGGCGATGGAACGCGTGGAGACGATATAACTGAGAATCTTAAGAAAGTTCGGAGCATACCACTGATATTAAGAGAGCCTGTCACAGTTGAAGTTCGAGGGGAAATTTACATGCCAACGGAAGAATTTGAGAGGTTGAATGAAGAGAGAAAAAAAGTTGATGGGCCACTTTTTGCCAATCCGAGAAATGCAACCGCTGGCACCTTGAGGCAACTTGATACAAGTGTTATCAGAAATCGCAGGCTGGATTCATTTATTTACTATGTGCTTTCACCCGAAAGGTATGGTTTACAGACTCAATGGGATGCCCTGAAGTGGCTTAAAAAAATCGGTTTTAAAGTAAATCCATATTCACAGCTCTGCCAGAATATTGATCAGGTAATAGATTACTGGAAACAATGGATTGAAAAAAAATCTGAGCTTTCTTATTGGGTTGATGGGGTAGTTGTCAAAGTAAATCATTTTAATTTTCAGTCGATTCTTGGATCAACATCAAGGTCACCAAGGTGGGCAATAGCATTTAAATTTCCGGCTCAGAGAGCAAAAACCAGGGTGTTAAATATCATTGTTCAGGTTGGAAGAACGGGGGTTTTGACGCCTGTGGCAGAGCTTGAACCAATTCAACTTGCTGGGACGGTCGTAAAGAGAGTATCGCTGCATAACTTTGATTATATAGAAGAGAAAGATATAAGAATAGGGGATCAGGTTTATGTTGAAAAATCTGGGGGAATAATACCGCAGGTTGTATCAGTTATAGCAGATGAAAGAAATGGTTCAGAAAAGAAGATAGAAATTCCATCAAAATGTCCTGTCTGCTCTGGAAAGGTGGGGAAAATCGATTCTGAAGATGTGGCGCTTAGATGCCTTAATCCACACTGCCCGGCCAAACTCAAACGTGCTTTAGAGACTTTCGTATCGAGAGGTGCCCTCAATATAAAAGGCCTTGGCGAAAAACTGATTGACAGGCTTGTTGATAGCGGGCTGGTAAAAGATATTGCAGATATATTCTATCTGACCCCCTTTGAACTTTCTCAGCTTGGTAGTGGTATTGGGCAAAAGATGATTGCCAATCTTCTTGCGCAGATAGAGCAGGCGAAGAAAACTCCGCTGCACAAAATTTTGACAGGTCTTGGTATCCCTCTGGTTGGCGAGAAAACAGCTAGAATATTAACCCAAAAATTCAGAAGTATCAAAAGGTTGCTTTCTTCTTCTGTAGATGAACTAACGCAAATTGAAGGAATAGGCATCGAGATTGCAAAGAATATTAGAGAATATTTTGACAACGAGAAAACAAGGCAAATAATTGGAAAACTCGAGAAAGCTGGTTTAAATCTCGAGGAAAAAGAGGCAGTGGTGCAATCAAAAATTCTTTCGAATCTGACCTTTGCCGTAACCGGTACGCTCAAGAATTTTACCAGAGACCAGATTAAACAGTTAATTCAATCACTCGGGGGACAGGTTACTGATAGTGTGTCGAAAAGCACCGACTACGTGATAGTCGGCGATAATCCTGGATCTAAGTTAACAAAAGCCAGAAATCTCGGGGTGAAATTGCTAACCGAAGATGAATTTCTGCAGTTTGTTAAAATCGATATCAAAAATCTCCGGCAGCAAAAATTATTCTGAACCCATACAGATTTATCAATGCAGATGGCAGACTCTCTGTTCGAAAAAGGTTCAGCATGTAGCTGATTTTCACGTTAACTTTTGGAGAATCACCAAAAGTGAATTTTACGAATGGTTCGACAACAACCCCAAGAGATTCGGTTTCTAATGGCGGAATAACAAAAATTATATCTTTATCGCTGTCAGAATAAAATCCAAAAACAGTTTTTTGGAGTGATAACCCGAAATCCACAAAATCGACTTTGTATGCACAGCTCAGATACATATCAATGTTTCCTCTCTTTATAAATTTTCCATCGCTTCCATCGCTCGAGAGAACAGATACCATCGCCCCGGATTCCAGGTGGGAAGAAAGAGGCTCAACATAAATACCTGCAAAACTGTATCCAGACAGGGAAAAAGGGTCTATACATGCTTTGAAGCTGAAACCTATATCGTTGAACATCTTTTCAAACTGAAATCCACTGTATCTATATCCGACAAAGACCTCGTAATCTGACACGGGAAAGTGTAGTGCTACACCTTCATTTGTGTCGAAACTCATATAAGAAGCAAAGAGTAAACAGCTCAAAAAAATGATGATAATTGCAAAAGCTTTTCTCATTATTCACCACTCCGTCATGATTTTATAAAAAAGCTGAGCATAAATCCTTGCTACGAGTAAAAGATCGTCCAATGCAATTCTCTCATCGGGTTGATGTTCTGTTTCTAATCTTCCAGGAAGCAGCGGGCCAAATGCAACACCACACGGGACAGCTCTCGCATAAGTTCCTCCTCCTGTCGTAAGAAGCTCTGCTTTCTGCCCGGTTACATCGGTGTAGATTTCACTTAAGATTTTTATCAGCTCACTATCTGGAGAAACAAAAAGAGGGGCAAGATGATTTTGAGGTTCAACTTGAAGAGGCTTGAGTGCTTCTTTTATTTGCTTGGTGAGCATCGTTTCAGAATAAAATACAGGATATCTTATATTAATAACGGCAGTTATTTTCTCAGGATCCATCCTCAGTGTTCCGAGATTAACAGTTAAAGGTCCTGCAATGCAATCTGTACCGGCAATTCTTAATGAAGTTCCATCGGTTTCATACCCAATTTTTGCAAAAATGGTTCGCAGAAACGTTGATAGGTCCTCGCAATTGATATCGATAGTCCTTAGAAAGTCCAGCAAAGCTGATATTGCGTTAACGCCAGTTTGTGGTTTAGACCCGTGGGCAGATTTACCTGTTATTTTTATTTTTAATTCATCTCCGTCAATATTCCAGAACACTTTAGCACCATTCTGGGGAGTGAATTCTTTCAATTTTTCAAGGATTTCTTCTCTAACGGGTTTTAATACAGCCAGAGCTTCTTGAGGTACCATATTTGAGGCCTCTCCGCCCTTGAGCAGGACGACCTGAGTGTCTTTATTTTTATGCAGGTGTTGAGTTATTGTATAGTTTATTATTCCTTTTTCAGCATATATAATTGGAAAATTCGCATCAGGTGTAACTGCGTATATCGGAATTTCTTCCTTTTCAAAATAATGTTTAACACCTTCCCAGCCAGATTCTTCATCGCAACCAAGGATGATTCTAATACGATTTTTCGGATTAATCCTGGACTCTTTAACAGCTTTTAAAGCAAAGATGGCTGCTACAGTTGGACCTTTATCGTCTGAAGACCCTCTTCCCCATAAATAGCCATCTTTTATAATCCCTCCGTATGGATCTACCGTCCATCCGTCACCTTCTGGTACCACATCCAGATGTCCAAGGACCGCGAATAACTTACCTTTAGTTCCATATTCGATGTGTCCTGCGTACCCATCAATGTTTTTCACATTGAAGCCCCATTGCTTGCCCATATTCAAAGCTGCCTCAAGAGCCTTTGCGATTCCTTCTCCAAAAGGTTTACCATCTCCAGCGGGTTGGGATTTAACTGATTTGATCTTAACGAGGTTTGAAGCTGCATCAAACAATTTATTGCTGTTTACAAGCACGAATTCGTCGACCGTTTTGTTCACAAAATTCACCTCCATAACAAAATGATACAATAAATATGGTGGTGTTGAAAGAATGAGATTTTCGGTAATGATTTTTTTGTTTTTTTCAGTATTTATTTTCGGGAATGTGCTTTACAGCGATTACTTTGGCTATTCTTTATTTGATTCACGAGCATGCTTGATCTGGTCTCCAGAGGAAATGACGTTTATGCTTTCGCCAATTGAGAATATTACCGTAATTACTGGAAAAGAGTTTGCAGTTTTAGCGAATATACTCAGGTATTCCAGAATTGAAGTTTCTGCGAAATTTTCAAAAATGGGCACCACTTTTTACATTCAGGACAGGAAGCCGTTTATTTCGTTTAATCACTTTACTATTGGCTTTGATTTTTCGAAAAAAAAGAGTGTATTTTTCTCGTCCATACTTGATACATATGGTGTCCTTCCAGATCAGTTTGTGAATCTTGGTACATCATTGAGAATATACGAAGATGGATCGAGAATTTTAAGATTGATCGCACAAATTAGATTCTGGCGCAGCGGAATAATCGCATCTATTTATTACGGTGGTGATAGGCTTTGCGATGTATCGTTTTATTTTTCCTTTTAATGTTTTTGACTATCTTCGGCAGTAATTTTCAAATAATCTTTACCTCCGATTTGCATGAGACGCTGTTTAAAAATGGTTATGGACCTGCTGGTCTTGCAGAATATCTGGAAAAAAACGGCAGGGAGAATTTACTTATTCTTGATGCAGGAGATCTGTTTGATTCAAAACTTCAACTGCCATTTTTTGGTGATCACAGAAATCATACACTTGATTATATAAAAAAAGTAAAATACGATGCAATGGTACTCGGAAATCACGAGTTCTATTTTTCACGTGAATGGCTCGAAAATTACAAGAAAACCAATAAATCTCTCTTAGGTGCAAATGTGAAAGGGCTAAAACCATACGAAATTTTTGTACTCGGTGATCTGAGGATAGCTGTGATCGGGTTAACCACACCCCAGCATGTAGCCAATCAGGTGGAGCATTATGGCATGTTACCCGAAGATCCGTTAAAGGCCCTGCGAAGAATTGTCAATGATCTTCCAGAAGTTGATTTCATAATATGCTTGGCTCATTTACAGCATGAACTGGATCGAAAAATAATTGAGTCTTTTCCACAGATCGATTTATTGTTGAGCGGGCATGATCACAGAGGACCTGAGCTTGTAAAGATCAATGACAGTTATATTTTTGAGGGCAAGTCACGTGCAGATTCAATCTACACACTAAATGTCAACACTGAAGAAAAACTCATCACTTATGAACAGCTCAAGATACCCACAGCCGATCGTATAACATATGATGATGTGAAAACGGCAGCAGTTATTTCCATAATAATTGGAATTCTTTCGATGGCGTGGCTTACCTTTAACCCAGAATGAGGTCAAGTACGGCCATACAACTGAAGCCAATAAGTATCCAGTATGTTACCATTCTTTCCCGACCGCGGAGATGAGTCTCTGGTATTACCTCGTCGCTTATTACAAAAATCATTGCACCCGCAGCCGTTGCCATGAGATATGGCATCAGTTTCGATGAAATTCCACTCAAAATAGCACCAGTTGCTCCACCAAAAATTTCAACCAAGCCTGTGAGAAAACTTACCAGAAACGCTTTCAAAGGTTTATAGCCAGCATTGATCAAAGACGCCGCCACTGCTGCACCTTCTGGTATATTCTGTATTCCTATCGCTACAGCTATTGAAAGTGCATGAGGTGTATATCCACCGACGCCAACTGCCATACCTTCGGGAAAATTGTGTATTGTTATAGCTATGACAAACAACCAGATTGCTTTCAATCTCCTCGTTTCGATACCTTCGTGGCCTTTCATAAAGTGTTCATGGGGAACTATTTTGTCAATGAGATCAACGATCAAACCACCAATTAAAAAACCAATAACGAATCTGAGAGGTCCTCCAAGTTCCATTGATGGGATTACCAAGCTAAAAGCGCTTGCTGCTAACATAACCCCAGCAGCAAACCCAAGAGATCCATTTATGAATTTCTCGCTAGCACCTTTTCTAAAAAATAAAAATGGTAATGCTCCAAGGCCGGTTGAAGCACCTGCCAGAGCACTGTAGATGATTCCTTTCAGAAGTTCACTCATTTTCAAGTTTTGATAAAGCTTTTTTCAAAGCTTCGACGGGGGCCATTATGCATTTAAATTCTTTATCGTGAAAATCCATTTCTTGTCTGATGTGCTCCTCATTGATCTCGAGTGCGATATTGATATTCTTGCCGTTGACAAGTCTGCAAAGTGCCTCAGAGGCTGCAATAACTCTTGGGCACCCTATGGCTTTGAATGATATATCTTTTATTAGAAAATTTTCCAGTTTTACAAATATTCTCACTCTGTCACCATGTTCAGGATACACAACTTCTGCTGTGTGAGTGTAATCTATTTGATTTGCATGCGCTGGGTACATAAAAAGTTGTTTAAATTTTTCAGAGTAAGTCATGCTATCACCCCTGTAATTTTCTGAGGCGCTCAACTTCCTCAAGAAGTACCTGGTTGAAATAGTCTATCTCTTCTTCTTCATTGTCGTAACCCAGTGTTATTCTAACAGCTCCGGTGACTATCCATTCATCCAGCTCCATTGCTTTCAAAACATACGATTGGCTTGAACCATGATGCGAGGAGCATGCAGATGCTGTTGATACAGATATACCTCTCATATCCAGTGCGGTTGCGAGAGTTTCACCATTAATACCTTTAAAAGAAACATTAATATGTGAGACTATGGTATTTTCTCCATTTATGTGATGATTCGGAATTTTTTCTATTGTTTGAAGTATTTTTTCTCTAAATTTTAGCATCTTTTTTTGCCAGAGGTCGTAATTTTTCTCTATAATTTGTAAAGCTGTTGCCATTCCATGAGCTCCAGGAACATTTTCCGTGCCGCTTCTCAGACCTCTTTCATGGCCTCCACCAAACATTATGGGATGAATTTTGATTGATTTGTTTACATACAAAAACCCTGTTCCTTTAGGAGCATAAAATTTGTGACCTGATGCCGATAACATATCAACCAAAGTAGCATCGATTTTCAATTTCCCAAGAGCCTGGACGGCATCACTATGAAAAACTATACCATGCTCTCTTGCAATTTTTGAAATTTCATCTATAGGTTGTATGACACCAGTTTCGTTGTTGACCCACATTATTGATGCCAGGACAGTATTTTTTTTAATTGCTTTTTTAAAATCACTTGCTTTGATATAACCTTCAGAAGATGGTTTCAAGTATGTGACCGAATAACCGAGCTTTTCAAGATACTTCATAACTTCGAGAACGGCGGGATGTTCTATCTCCGTTGTTATCAAGTCACCGCCTTCTGGAAAGTTTGCTCTCAAAAATCCTATGATTGCTATATTGTCTGCTTCTGTTCCGCCAGATGTGAAGAAAATTTCTTCCGGCAGAACATTTATATGCTTTGCTATTTTTGAACGTGCACTTTCATAAATCTGCTTTGCCTGCTCACCGTGGGAATGTAAACTTGAAGCATTGCCAAATTGCTCCGTAAAAACCTTGATGACTTCCCGAGCTACCTCATCGAATACACGTGTGGTTGCTGCATGATCAAGGTAAACTTGCACTTAAATCACTTCCTTGCAAGTGATTCTTCATATTCTTTTATAGCCTTTCTCAGAGTGTCCACCGCAAGGTTGCTGCAATGATATTTTACTTGGGGCAAACCGCCAAGTCTTTCAACAATTTCCTTCCAGCTTAACTTTTTGGCTTCTTCGAGTGTCAAACCTTTGACAACTTCTGTCATCATTGAAGCGGTAGCTATATTCGCCGCGCATCCGTACGATTCAAATTTTATATCTGTAATGCGATCGTCTTCAACTTTCAGATAAACTGTCATCATATCACCGCATGCAATACTTCCTTCTGTGGCTTCTGCATCGGCATTCTCTATTTTTCCAAGGTTTCTTGGATTTTTAAAGTGATCCAGTACAAGTTCGGTGTATTTGAGCATATTATCACCTCCTGATTAAGTATGGCTTTTAATTGGACTTATTTTTCGGAGCCATGATACTACCGATTTGAGCTTCTCAACTGTGTAATCTATCTGCTCTTGAGTTGTGAACCTGTCAAATGTAAATCTTATCGACCCGTGGGCCCTTTCATGATCTCCACCAATTGCCAGGATCGCATAATTCGGTTCGAGTTTTTCTGAGGCACATGCCGAACCTGTGGCAACCTCAACTCCTTCCATACTAAGCCCTAAACTTATCGCTTCGCCTTCTATGAATGAGAAGCTGAAATTGACATTGTAAGGTGTTCTCGTTTCACCTCTCGGCCCATTCAAAATTACATGATCGATTTCTCTTTCTACCCTGTTTATAAAATATTCCTGAAGCCTTCTTAACTCTTTTAATGCTTTTTCCATGTTCAAAAAGGAAAGTTCTGCGGCTTTTTTCATTCCCATAATTGCTGGAATATTTTCTCCCCCAGGTCGTCTTTTATCGAAAGACTCTGCTCCATACATTACAGGCTGGATCTTCGTTCCCTTTTTAATGTATAAAAAACCAACGCCTTTTGGACCGTGAAATTTATGACCGCTGACACTCATCAAATCACAATTTATTTTTTTAACATCTACAGGAAGTTTGGCATACATTTCTGCTGCATCGGTATGAAAATATATTTTATGATCCTGAGATTTTACTATTTTTCCAATTTCTTCAAGCGGCATAATAGAACCGACGAAATGTCCAACAGATATGACACTTATCATTATTGTGGAAGGTCTTATAGATTTTTTGAGCTCGTCAAGTTTGACGAATCCCTCTTTGTCAACGGGTATTACGGTAACCTCAAAACCTTCTTTTTTTAGAGCATCTGCTATGCTCATGATCGAACCGTGTTCCAGTGCGGAAATCACTATGTGATTACCATTTTTTTTGTTTGCCCGTGCTATTCCAAGAAGAGATAAATTGTTTGCTTCAGTAGCGCCTGATGTGAAAACTATTTCCTCAGGCGAATCTGCATTGATCGATTTTGCAAAAAACTCTCTTGCGCTAACAAGATCGTCGTAAATTTCCTCTGCTGATTCATATAATCCATCAGGTCTCGCAAATTTATCGACCATGTACTGTTGTACGACTGCAGCTACCTCTGGCAAAACTCTCGTGGTTCTGCAATTATCTAAGAAAACCTTCATTTCACACCTCCTCAATCTTCAGAGCTGACGCAGCACACCCATAATAATGCGTGCCATTTTTTCGCCAGCTTTTTCAGCAACTTCAAGAACTTCCTGAGCTGTTATCGGCCTCAGGTCTTCTGGTACAGCGCGGTCCGTTATTGCTGACAATCCAAGAACCTTGATACCTCCATGTTTTGCTACTATGACTTCAGGGACAGTAGACATACCAACAGCATCTGCTCCCATGCTTCTAAGCATTTTAAGCTCAGCGGGAGTTTCAAAATTAGGACCGGCAACTGCTGCATACACGCCTTCGTAAAAATCTACTTTTTCTTCCTTAGCTATTTTTTTTGCCAGCTTTATAAGATTTCTGTCGTATGGTTCACTCATATCTGGGAACCTTGGTCCCCATTCGTCTATATTCAGACCTCTGAGTGGATTGTCCCCCATCAGGTTGATATGATCACTTATTATCATGGGTTTGCCTATTTCAAAAATAGGATTCAAACCTCCTGCCGCATTTGTGACAATCAAATATTTCACACCAAGCAACTGCATTACTCTTATAGGAAAAGTCACATCCTTCATTGAATATCCCTCGTAATAATGAAATCTTCCATTCATGAGCATAACGCTTTTCTCTTCAAGTTTTCCAAAGAGTAGTTCTCCTTTATGACCAGGAGCTGTTGAAATCGGAAAACCAGGAATTTCGGAATAGTTGATTTTGACAGGATTTTGCAGTGCTTCTGAAATTTTTCCAAGCCCGGAACCAAGGATTATTCCAGCTTCAGGAAGAATTCTTACTTTCTGCCTCAAAAACTCAGCGGCTCTCTCAACTCTCTCGACATATTCCTTCATTACATACACCCCCTTAGTTATTTGAGCAATCCGCTAATAATAAGATCAGTTGCTTCTTCTTCAGAAAGACCCTTACTCATCAGAGTTTGAAGTTGAGCAGCGTTTACACGACCTATTGACGCTTCGTGTGTTAGTTCAGAAAGATCGTTCAATACCTTCAAGATGGGTACAGTACTTACATCGACATCTTCACCTTTTGTTACCTCGTCACATCTTATATGTGCTTTTGAGTAGCTACCTATTCCATAGGCTTCATTTACAACTCTAACTTTTGCTTTGTCCAGGGCGACCACTGTGGTTTTGGCAATACCATTTGAATATTTTCCCAACAACCTCAATTTTTCTCTGATTGCAACTTGGTCATTCTCAATTGCTCTCACTTTTGCCGTGAGATCAGCTGTGGATTGATCGTCAAGTTCAGCTTCCGCATCGAGAATAAGCTTTCCAACCCGAGTTTTTGTAAGCGTGAAATTGTTTACAAAAAGTCCTTTTTCGGCAATTTTTGCACGTGTAGTAGTTTTAAGGGTAATTGAACCGGTATTAGAATGATAATGCTCGTCTGAGTAATACATCTTTGCATTCCTTCCTATTGAAACAATTGAGAGGGCGTCATGTGTGAATTTTTCCGCCCATGGAAAAGTACAGTGTGCAACAAATTTAACCTGTGAATTCTCCTGAATCTCTATCTCAAAAATAACTCTCTGAATACCTTGTTTTTCCAAATATCCTGTACAAATGTGAATAGGTGTTTCAAGGACGGTATCTTTTTTCACAACAATTTTTGCTCTGACGCCGTCACTTAACTCCTCTGGAAATATTTCAACCCCTTTTACTCCATTAAGACCCACTATCTTCCTTCCACTTATTATGAGTGATGCAACCCGTTTGTCTAAAAACTTCGAAACATTTCCTCCTGCTTTTTCATAAGCTTTCATCAACATTTCAAACTCTTTTTGTTGTTTTATAGCAGTGCTCATAATTGCGCCTCCTCTATGGAGGGTATATTTACATGCATGCATTCATCACACCTGCTTTTATAGTAATGAATAACCTTCACAGGATCTCCCTTTGTAAAAACTGTACCATTACATAGCAAATAGGCCTCATCTGCTATCCTGGCAATTTCTTCACGATGGGTTATCAATATTACCGTACCTCCATTTTTCGTAATTCGGTGCGCAATTTTTTCAATCATGCCAAGCGACATAATATCAATTCCAGAATCTGGTTCGTCGAGTATGGCGTATTTCGGATTCAACAACAAAATTGACGCAAGTTCTACTCTTTTTCTCTCGCCACCACTCAAAAGATTATCAACAAATCTGTTGATATAAAGTTCTGGAGACAGGCCTGTAAGTGTCATTACTTCTTCGAGGTCTTTTGTGCTGATTTTTAATTTTCCACCGAGTGTAAGATATTGTTTTACTGTAAGGCCCTGGAACCTCACCGGTTCCTGCCAAAGCAGAGTGATACCTTTCGTAGCTCTTTCGCTAATTGGAGAGTTTGTTATATCCTCGCCGTTAAGCTTTATCTTGCCAGAAGTGGGTTTATATCCCTCGAGCCCCATTATTGTATATGCCAGGGAAGATTTTCCAACTCCGTTGGATCCAAGAACAGCGTAGATTTTAACCCGATCAAATTTTGCATTTATGTTCTTGAGTATGTATTTGCCGTTCTTTTCAAGGCTTACATCTTCAAGCACAAGCATCATTATCGTCTCCCAAAGTAATTTTACACGGCAAGGATTACATTTATATTAGATCTTTTAAGTCTAATTTGTTTCATAGGCTATTCCAGGATTATGAATGGACCATCCTGTACAAAATCTCCCCTGAAGCTCCCTTCTTTCAGCGACAGATGTGAATCCAGATCGTGATATAAAAAAGCCCCTGTTCCAGCGGCAAAGTGGATGCTTTGCCTTATACCTATGCTACTTTCGCCCATGCACCCAATCATCAATCCTATATTTGCGGCCTGGGCAATATGAATTATTGACATAGCATCACTCAAGCCCGATTTCATTAATTTTATATTTATGAAATCGACGGCATCTTCCCTGACCAACTTTAAAGCGTCGTATTTTGTGAAAACACTTTCATCAGCTGCAACAGGATAAGGGCTGTTAAATCGAACAAATCTCATTCCTTCTATATTGTAGCGGTTTACTGGTTGTTCAAAAATCACAACATCAACCTTTTCAGCGTAAAGCGCCTTTGCAAACTCAACAGCCTCCTTGGGAGTAAAGCCCTGATTTGCATCTACTATAAAGCTTGCTTGAGGAGAAACTTCTTTTGATTTGACAACTCTTTCTATGTCATTTTTGACATCTTTACCAACTTTTATTTTTATTTTTCTGAATCCCTCGTTGTAGATACGCTTGACTTTTTTGATAGTGTTCTCTAAGTTTTCAATACCAACAGTTTTGTCAGTCTCTAAGGTGTTTTTACTGCCGCCAAAAAATTGATATGGTTTCATATTGAATTGTTTACAGAAGGCATCCACAATAGCAAACTCTATAGCAGCTTTTATTGCAGGGGTTGCTCTCAAAGTTTGAAGATCATGAAATAAATTTGCGTAACTTTCCACATCTTTACCAATCAGAATGTCTTCAACAGTTTGATGGAGTTTTTCCAGCATAGCAGCTGTTTCACCTGAGATTACAAATAAGGATGATGCTTCACCATAACCCTCTATTCCGTTTTTGAGTTTCACACAAACTTCAACATTTTCTTGTTCTTCGTGACTTCCTAAGGAAATTGTGAACGGTTCAAAGTAGCTATAGAGTGTCTTTTTGAAACTAATAGATGTAATCTTCACAACGCCACCTCCAGTTTAGATATTATCTTCATAATCTGACCGGCATTGAAGGGATTAAATACTTCGTAATCATCCAAACAATAGCTATTTAAACATGATATACCGAGAATTTCTGTGTTGATAAAATTTTTTATCAGGGCTATTTCTTTAAACAAATCTGGTGAAACTGGGATCTGGTCAAAATATTCAAAATTTTTTCTTGCTGGATCATGTGACAATACGATATATTGTGGCATGCATCCATACAGCAATCCAAGGGCAACCTGGCCATAAGCAGGATGCCTGAGTGCTCCCTGACCTTCAATAAAAATCAGGCGTTTTTCATTTTTTTCGAGCCTCAATATGAGGTTTTCAATCGTACCTGGTATAAAATCCGATGCTATCGCATCTATAACTACTCCTTCATCTGCGCCTATCATTATGCCAGTCTGACCTGTTGCCAGAAAGGCTGCAGGTAATTTTCTTTCCAGTGCAGCCTGCCATAACTGGATTGCAGTTGTTCTTTTTCCAACAGCGCAATCTGTCCCAAGAACGCAGACTCTTATTGTTTTTGATTTGTAAATCTGACCGCTAAAGATTTTCAGTTCCTCTTTTAGATGTCGAACATCTATTATTCTGCTACCGGTCTTTTTTGCTGCAGTAGAAAACGGTTCTGTTTCACTCATTTTTAGATGAAATCCAGAAACTATATCCAGACCATATTCTATAGCTTTGAGGACATGATCAACGAGTTCTTGTGGGAGGAATCCCCCCACATTTGCTATTCCGATCAAAAGAGTTTTTGCCCCAAGATGTACAGCTTTATCAACACTATTAACCACTGGTACGTTGAATTTAAAATGGCTCATAAAATCGGCTGTCCATTTTCCTTCCTGCTCTGCAATCACGCATACGGGAATAAAAATTCTGCTGTGCCTCAGCAGACCATAAGTGGTTTTTGCCAGTGTAGTTCCAAGTTGACCCCATGATAAAATTGCTGCTGGTGTACCGGGCTCGAAAAAGCTGTCTATTCGCAATTTAACGCCTCCTTATGGATTAATCATATCATTTTGATGTTTATTTGCCGGTATATTTTCCGATAATAATTCTGGAGGGTTTGTATGCAAGGCGTAGTTATTGAACGTATGGGAAAGTTCGTGAAGATCAAAACACATGATGGTGAAACAGTTGTCAAGATGAGAAAGAAATTACCGGAGCTCGGTGAGATGGTTAGAATCACTGATCGACCGGTTTCACAGAAAGTTTATGTTGCAGAGAAGATTACCGAAGCTCCCGAAGCATTGCCGCCTCTGAATGAATTAAAGCCTCTTTTGAAGACGATTAAAAAACCCAGAACGAGCTTTGATATACAGTTTTTATCACAGTTAGTTGATATGATTAAAATGCGTGTAGGTTCTCTACCACAAGATTTTTACGCAAATCTCGGTATGTACTATGAGAATGGTGAAGTTGATGAAAAGATGAAATCTCTCGGTTTCTGGCTCCTGACACTCTCGCATCCTTACGTTTTCAAAAGCATCCCGTCCAAGAAAGGTCCCATTCACATTTTTATGAATAGAAAGAAAAGATCTTTTAGTGTGTCTTTTGTTAAGAATTCATCCATTGTTTGTGTCAAAGGCACTGTTCAGGAAGATTACATATTTGTTGATTTTATAAATTTCTCTCCGGATAGAGAAGCACTGGAAAAGCTTAAAGATAATTTGCTTGGACACTTTAGAAATGTATTTTTCAAGGTTGGTGATTTGAAAAATGGATTATACGCGTAAACTGGCTGTCGCACTCGGTTATGATCCAGATGTATTCGATGCCCCGTTTGTGATAGCCAAGGGTAAAGAGGAAATTGCTGAGAGAATAATAAAACAAGCCCTGGAAGCGAAGGTGCCAGTAGTTTCTTCACCAGAACTTGTAAGAAAACTCTATACACTGGAAGTGCTTGAAGAAATCCCAGATGACCTTTATTTTGCAGTAGCAGAGATACTGGTTTTTGTTCAAAATCTATGATCGCTTCTCGTTTAGTTTCTTGAGAATTTCCTTCAGCCTTTGAAGTTCACTGGCAGCTTTTTGAAGTAGTTGCTCTCTGCTTCTTATTGTCTGATTAATTTTTTCTATCAGCTGTCTAACTGTTTTATTTTCTGTTTTCAAATCTGTTGCTGGATTATCAATCGCTTTGCTTATTGCTACTGTGATCATATGAATCTTTCTTTTGTAAATACTTATTAACAGCGTGATTATTATTCCAAAAGCGACACACACAACTATCATTGAAGGATAGTACCAACTGTGGCTGTAAAGTGGAATCATGACAAGTATTGAGAAACTGAATCTATCGTTTTTCTTTAGAAGTGCCCAAAAATTTTTCCCTTTGTATTTTACCTTTGTTATTTCATCTTTTTTGTTGATATTGACTGTTCCATGTAATTCCTTTCCTCTAGCAGCTGATTCTGAGGACATAGTAATCTTTCCCATTTGATCGATTACAAAATAAACAACAGATAGATCTTTTGAAAAAGGCAGGTTTAATGAAGTGTACACACCAGGTTCGGATTGTATCTCCTCTATCAATTTATTCAAGTGTTCCGCAGTTATTGACAAGACAGCAGTGTTCACTTTTTTTATGGTGTTTTCATTTTCATACTTGTTGATGAAATACGTTGAAAAACCTATGCTTAGAAAGATCCCGCAAAAAATAATCAAATACCTTGCTCTTATAACCACTTTCCCATCACCAGTAAATCAAAATATTGCTCATCTATTAAGACGGCTTTTTTCTTTATTCCTTCAATTTCAAAGCCGAATTTTTTGTAAAGCGAGATAGCTCTGTGATTATCTGCTACCACCTCAAGTTGTATTTTTTTGAATCCCCTTTCCTTAGCTACTACCAGGCATTCTCTCATCAAGGCACTCCCGATTCCTTTGCCCCAAAAAGGTTTTCTGACACTTATCCCGAGCTCACCTTTGTGGAGAATTTTTCTTCTGAAAGAACCGGATAGGGTTACTACACCAATTATTTCATCCATATACTCAGCTACCAGAAATATTTTTCTGTTATCAGACAGGTATAGAGTTATAATTCTCTTTTGATCATATATGCTCTCAACTTCATCGGGATATGTCAGAAGAAATTTTGATTCACTCGTCACAGCTTTCTTAAAAGATACTAACTTAGCAGAGTCAGATAATCTGACTGGACGTATGATAACATTTTCCATGATCTCATATCCTTTCAAAAAAGCTGTCAAGTTCTTTAAAATTGATAGAATACATTACGGGTCTACCATGAGGGCATGTGCTGATTTTGTTTGCAAAGATTTCTCTGACAAGATATTTTGCCTGAGATAAATCAAGTCTGTCTCTTGTCCTCAAAGCACTCTTACAGGAAATATCTGCAATGATTTTTTTCATCACCTCTTCCAATCCATAGATATCTATTAACTTTATTTCGTCAATACTATCGATTATGAAACGCTTAACATCACTCTGGTCAAGCCACGTAGGTATTTTTTTCACGATAAGTTGATTTTTTATTATTTCATAATCAAATCCAATTTGCTTTAGAACATTGTTTTTTTCAATGAGAGCCAATTCACTTTCTCTCAGTTCGATTTGAACTGGTATCAGCAGATCTGTGCCGTCATTTTGATTAAGAGAAGAAAGCATTTTGTTATATATCAATCTCTCATGCGCAGCATGAAAATCCACTATAAAAAGCTCATCTTCCGTTTCCACTATTATGTATCTTCCCCTGACAATCCCGATAATTTTGAAATCCTCTGGAGGAATCAGCATTTCTTCAGATGTAGTGGTAAATTTCGCATTTGGGCTTTTATACTCCACCTGGCGTTTCTGGACTTTTGCCGGTGTATTTCTCGATATGTGGTGTATGATTGGAATCTTCAGTTGGGATTTTATAGAATCACGCACGAACCGAAATACTTCCTCATCACGGGAGAATTTCACTTCTATTTTTTGTGGATGGACATTAACGTCTATATCTTTTGGGGGAAGAAAGAGGTTAACAATCACTACGGGATGTTCCTTTTGATGCAAAAAATCTGCATAAGCTGAATAAATGGCACTTTGAAGAAGTTGATTTACCACAAATCTACCATTGACAAACGTGAAAATGGCTTTTTTCCTTCTTAAATTAGCAGGACTAATCGCACAACCATGCAATTTCATATCTTTCCACTGTGATTGTATTGCCTTCAAAGAATCCATTGGAATATCTGGAAATAACGCTTTGATGCGTTGAACTAAAGTCGTTGCTGGTAGATTGTAAACAACCTGCTGATCTTTTGTGAGAATAAGGTTTATGTGCGGATGAGACAAACAAAATCTTTCAAAGACCTCTACTGCCATTCTTGCCTCAACAGCATTTGATTTTAGAAATTTTCTTCTCGCCGGGACATTGAAAAACAGATCTCTAACGATAACAGTTGTACCTTTTTCAATTTGAACCGGTTTTTCATAAACCAGATGACCAGCAACTACTTCAATTTCATGACCAAGGTTAGATGATGCCGTTTTGGAAAATATCGTTGTCTTGCTTATCTGGCATATGGAATATAAAGCTTCTCCTCTAAAACCAAAAGAATTCAGTGTGTATATATCCTGAAATGAATCAATTTTGCTGGTTGTATGAGATTCATAACACACAAGCAAATCGTCTTTTTCCATACCTTCGCCGTTATCCTGGACTTTGATTTCACTTTTTCCGCCATTAATAAGTTCTACAACTATTCTGTCAGCGCCTGCATCAATGGAGTTTTCTATAAGTTCTTTCACGACCGAGTAAACACCAGTGATAACTTCCCCAGCAGCTATTCTTGAAACAATGGATTTATCAAGCCTTTTAATTTTCATTTACAGACACCTCACAGATAATAATAACTCATCAGAGTTTTATAAACACAAGAATAAAATAATCTGGGAGGTGACAATTTTGGGAAAAAAGACTAAACGTGCCCTGGCATTTATTGTTTTGATGGGGTTTGTCAGTCTTTTTTCGGATATTGTATATGAAGGTGCTCGGAGTATCTCTGGACCATTCTTGGGATTGCTTGGAGCAAGTGCAACTGTCGTCGCATTCACAGCAGGACTTGGAGAGTTTATTGGATACGCTCTCAGGCTTGTTACAGGTTATCTTGCAGGCAAGACAAAGCGATACTGGCTTTTTACCTTTGTTGGTTATTTTATGAATTTGTTTGCCGTTCCTGCCCTTGCTCTTGCAGGAAATTGGCAGTTAGCGGTTCTGCTTTTGCTTTCGGAACGCTTTGGCAAGGCGATTAGAAAACCATCGCGTGACACAATGATGTCTTATGCTGCTAAACAGGTTGGAACGGGTTTTGGTTTCGGTTTGGAGGAAGCTCTTGACCAAGTGGGTGCAATCAGTGGACCTATAATACTTTCTTTGGTTCTTTCATTAAAAGCGGGAGAGGAGTTTGCAAAATACAAGCTTGCATTTTCTGTGCTATTTTTTCCAGCGTTGATTGCTATTATCCTTTTAATATGTGGAAGAATCTTTTTTCCAGAGCCAGGAGAATTTGAGGAAAAATCAACCCCGGGTGGAAAGATTACAACCAATGGTTTTGCCCTCTATATGGTAGCTATTTCTCTGATTGCAGCTGGCTTTTCTGATTTCCCACTTATTTCTTTTCACTTTGCAAAAAATCATATATTGAGTTCTTCAACAATTCCACTGTTTTACTCAATAGCAATGGCAGTTGATGCCGTAGCGGCTCTTTTTTTCGGAAAACTTTTTGACAAAAAAGGTATCATGGTTTTGATAATATCATCTGCCCTGAGTGCACTATTTGCTCCCCTTGTTTTTCTGACAAAAAACATTTTTCTCATCTCAGTTGGAGTGTCGCTCTGGGGAATTGGAATGGGTGCACAAGAATCCATTCTCAAAGCGGTTGTGGCAAATCTGGTATCGCGTGAAAAGAGAGCATTTGCTTATGGAATCTTCAATACAGTTTTTGGATTGTTTTGGTTTCTCGGTAGCCTCTTTATGGGGATTCTTTACGAGAAATCTTTATTATTACTTGTGATTTTTTCTGTTGTGAGCGAATTATCATCGGTATTTGTATTGCTTGGCCTGAGAAAGCACTAATCCGATAAATTTTGATATATCCTTGGGAACGTTCTTTTTTTCCAGTGGGGACTGAAGAAATCTGTAAAGCCATTCCAAACGCGCTCTTTGAATGAAATTTGGAGCGCGTTTCTTGATCCCTGAAATTACATCAAATGAACCCCCGACTCCCATAGCTAATTTTGCCGTTGTCTTTCTGAAATTTTCGTAAATCCAGATTTCTTGCTTAGGAACTCCCATGCCAACAAATATAAGATCAGGTTTGGCTTGTTTTATTTGTTCTAAGGGGCCTTCTTTTTCAAAATATCCATGGTGATAACCGCAGACAATATTTCCAAATTTCTCGGTTAAATTTCTGGCGGCTTTTTCAACAACATCAATTTTTGCACCGAGCAAATAAATTTTCCAACCAGAAGCACGCGCTTTATCACACAAAGCCATCATTGTATCTATTCCTGTAACTCTGACAGCCTTTCGCCTGTAAATTTTTTTCAGCGCCCATATGACTCCTATACCATCCGGGACTATTATATCTGCATTTTGAACAGCAAATTTATATCGTTCGTCCTCTGTTGTTTTAACTATTATTGATGCATTGGCTGTTACAACAAAGGTTTTTTCGTTGTTCGATATTCTTCTGGATAATATCTCGACCAATTCAATTAATGTTGGAGTACTTATTGTCAGGTCAAACAATGTGAATTTTTCCAAAGAAGTTGCCTCCAGGATAAAGATAAGGCCGGATATATCCGGCCCGTGGTGCCGAGGGCGGGACTTGAACCCGCACGGGTGTAAACCCACATGATCCTGAGTCATGCGCGTCTGCCAATTCCGCCACCTCGGCATTTCATCCAGTATGATACCATAACTTAAAAATGCTTTCAAGCTGCAACCGTCATAGTCCGAAAACTTGACAGAGTTCTTTCAACAAATCTTCTGCTTTATCTTCATGTGCAAGGCATGATATCTTTATTTCAGAAGTTGTTATCATTTCTGGCTCTATGTTTTTCTTTCTCAAAACTTCAAAAAATTTTGCTGCAACACCTCGTTGATATTTCATTCCTAAACCTATTATTGATACCTTAGAAAACCCCCCTGTGATCTTAATTTCACAATCAAGATCTCTCATTGCCTTCTGTACGTCAACCGAGTTACTTTCAACAATTGTGAAAGATAGATTAATGTCTCCTGAGTTACTCACCAACGATATCATATCAACGTTAAAGCCTTTTTCAGCGAGTTCTCTAAATACGTCGGCGGTTGCTTTAGAATTTTTCAAGCTATAAACGCTGA
>LDZR01002705.1_pt1 | contig 27577 bp, 23 predicted proteins | sample 615371 | NCBI WGS metagenome assembly LDZR01 (sample SAMN03408294, study PRJNA278302) | terrestrial metagenome | isolation source: oil reservoir sample K2 | place: USA: Alaska, North Slope, Kuparuk formation | collected 2013
ACGTTCCAGGGTAACAACCCCATGACTCGTTACCAGGTCGCGGTGGCGCTCAAGAAAATGCTGGATTATCTCACCAAGCAGCTGGCTGCTGGCCCAGCCGATCTGCAGACCGCGCTCAAAAGGATATCCGCACTCGAAGATCTGGTCAGCACGGCGATCAACAGAACGCAGAGACAAGGGGAGCAACTGGCGGCGACTGATCAAACGCTTCAGACTGTTCTTGCCGAGATTTCCAGCTTGAAGTCCACGATTGTGGAGATTTCACAGGTGAGAAGAGATTTGCCCACCATGATCGCCGCTTCCGAAAACAAAATGATGACGATGTACAACCAGCTTTCCGCCAAAGTCTCCGCAATTGAGAAGAGTGTTTCGGATCTACAGGCGCAGATCTCCGCTCAGGTCGTGTCCCAGCTGAAAGGCTCTATCGATTCGGTGAACGCGAGAGTGAGCGATCTCGACACGAAATTCGACAATCTTTCTTCAAGAGTCGATGCGCTGTCCAAATCCGTCGATGGTACGAAGGCCGATCTGACCGCACTGTCCAAGAGGATAGACAGCCTGGAATCCAGCCTGCAGGTCCTTTCGACGTTGAAGAAGAGCTTCAGCGATCTTGAAGGTCGGGTTGCCATGCTCGAAACGAAGCTCGCTTCAGACGTCGACGGTCTCAGGAAGGCGCTCGAAACAACGTCACGCCAGCTCGATGCGAGATTGTCCCTGCTCGAAGGTCAGGTCGCATCGCTCGTGACCGACGTTGAAAAACTCAAGAAAGATGTTACCGACGCTTCCAGCGCGGCGAAGAAGGTCAGCGTGCTCGAAGGGAACGTTGGAGCGCTGGCAGGTCAGTTGACCTCCCTGAGCCAGAAGGTCGCTCAAAACGAGCAGAACATCGCCAGCCTCTCTAAGAAGATCGATTCCAAGCCCTGGATGAGCGATATAGAGGCGGCAACGGTCGAGCAAGCGAAGAAGATCAGCGACGCTTACAACATGGGTCTGATAGGCGTCATCGTAGGTGCAGCGGGCGCGGTGATAGGACTGATCGGCATGCTGATGGCTGGCGGCCAAAGCCCATAATGTGACTGTGAGAAACAATTTGAAGGACCCCGGTGAGGGGTCCTTTTTTGTTGTGACAAAGCGTTGAGATCTGGTGTATCATAAATGAAAAGATGAGCTCATTCGCTAGTACTTTTCAAGACCGCTTTTTGGAAGGGGGTTTTAAGATGTTCGTGAAGGATATCATGACCAGCAGCGTCGTCACGATCTCACCTGAAACAACGTTTCACGAAGCGATGGAGATCATCAGGACGAAGGGTATCAGAAGACTACCTGTGGTGAAGAACGATAGAGTCGTCGGTATCGTCGCCGAGAAAGACTTGCTGAGGGCTTCACCTTCACAGGCGACCACACTGGACGTATGGGAACTCACCACCTTGCTCGGCAAACTCACGGTCAAACAGATCATGAAAAAGGATGTTGTGCACGTGCATCCCAACACACCCGTAGAGGAAGCCGCGAGGATCATGGCGGACAGAAAGATCGGTTCACTCCTGGTGTTGGAAGAAGAAAAGCTGGTGGGTATCGTCACCGAGACTGACATATTCAAAGTGTTCATCAACATGCTGGGCGCACGTGAAAAAGGATTCAGGTACGTGTTCAGGGTTCGGAACGTGCCGGGCATCCTGGCAAGGATTCTGAACTTGATGAATCAATGTGGTGGGGACGTCATAGCGGTGAGCACGTACGAAAAGTCCAAAGAAGAGTACAACGTCGTGATCAAGGTCAAACCGTCGCTGGACAGAGAAAACTTCGAGAAAAAACTCTTAGAAGGTGTTTCGAACGTTTCCATCATCGACGTGAGACAAGATTGAAGGGGGCTTTCGCCCCCTTCAATTCAATGAAGTTGTACCATCGATCATTGTATTGGCCTGAGCGTGACACTAACGTTCACCGACTTTCTGTCCACGTTGAGAGTCAGCACTTCCACGTAGTATCCACCTTTGAGAACGACGAGCTGGTACGTGCCGTATTCGAGGTCCAGTTTCAGAGGCGTGATGCCCTTGAGATAGCCGTTTATGTACACGAGCGCGTTGGAAGGCGAACTGTTGATGCTCACCGTGCCAACCTTAACGATCGGTTCGAGCGTGAGCCTGATAGTTCTTGTTTCGTTCGGTGCCACCTGAAGTTCCACGGATGCGTCCTCATAATCTTGCAAACTCGCAACCACTCTGTGCACCACGTTCGCATCGACTTCCACTCTCAGTCCTGAAGAACCAGCGACTCCAACGTATCTTCCATCAACGTATATGGAAGCGTTCGCGGGGGTTGTGTAGATCAACAGGAAACCTGTTCTAATGATCGGTGGCAGGGTTATATCGACACGTTTGGTCTCGCCCGACCCAACGTTCACAGTAACAGAGGTATCTTGATAACCATCCAGCGTCGCAATGATCGTGTGCGTACCTGGATCGACTTGAACAGAGAGGCCCGTGCTCCTCGTGGTTCCTACGTAGTTTCCATCCACGTAGATCGATGCGCCGACGGGATTGGTGAATATGTTGAGCGTTCCTTTTCTCACGATTGGAACGAGCGTGAGCGTTATGGTTCGAGTTTCACCCGGATTGAGCGTCACGGTCGTCGAAGAACTATGATAGCCGGACATCCTCGCTTCAACACTGTAGCTACCGGGTGGCAACTTCAAAGTCAAGCCGGATGAAGGCGCGACACCTCTGTACTGGCCGTTCACGTAGATCGAGGCACCCGCCGGGATCGAGTAGACCTTCAAGGTCGCTTCTTCCGGACTCAACACCAGATTGATCGTCTTTGTCTCACCCGGTGAGATGCTGAAGCTCTGCTGGGCGGCCGAATAACCCGGCATCGTTGCCAAAACGGTGTGCTGACCTGGTTGCACCTCGATCTGGAGTGGACTCACACCCACAAAGGAGCCGTCGAGGAATATCTGAGCTCCAGATGGCGTCGTGTTTATGTTCAGAATCGTCTTTTGAATGAAGTTGGCGGTCACGACCACCGTTGTTCCCGCCATGACAACGAAGGTCTCCGTTCGTACTTGGTCCTGCCAGTAGAACGTTGCAAAATGCTGACCTTCGTCGAGTTGAACCCTTGCGGGGGTTCTTCCAATGTACTTTCCATCGACGTAGACGTGTGCGCCGGTTGGATTGGACTCAAGCTGTGCGATACCGGTTCTCGGAGCTTTTCCGACGTAGAAGTAAGTTATATCGCTCGCCCATTCACCGGTGAGGTATGGAAGAATCTGTTTCTGCACGTAATTTTCTGCATCGTCACTGAGCAAAGGGAACATCTGTTTCGTACCAAGGTCCTTAAGCTGCTGGATGATGGGTATGAAACTCGTGCTGGCTATGATCTGAATGAACTCTTTTCCTTCGGGTGGGCTGACCTTGAAGGAGTACAGATTGGATATGGGAAGTTTGTAAGTTACGTTCGGCGCGATGTAGTTGTTGGAATCGTATTTGTTTGGAAACAGGAGCGTGATCTTGCCATCGGTGCGAATGTCGTAGATAAGCACGTAGCAACTCTTGTTCGCCTTAAAGTAGATGTTCAGCGATTCACCAACCTGATACACGGCACCTTCTGGCTTGTTCAACCACACCTTGACCTCAAGCTCGCTCGGCTGTGGAACAATTATTATGTTTTTAAGCTGCATGTCTGCAAGGGCCGTGACAGTGACTAATAGCGCCAGTACGATGATCAAAGATCTTTTCATCTGTATCCCCCCTTATCACTGTGGATATATGACTCGTGCATCGACGACTCTGTCATCATCGATCCTGAAGAAAGCGAAACCTTTGTTCGTGATGCTCGACATGTCTTTAGGAACATTGAAATTTTGCCAGTCACTAACTACCTGTACTTTGGTCACTTTGTAGATGCTGCCTTCCGTTTGAAACTCGACGAGCACGTAGTTCGTAACGGCTATTTTTGTTTGGCCAGCCTCACCTACGATCAAATCCCAGCTTGTTCCAAGTAGATCATCAGCCTTGAGATACAGAATCAGTGTTCCGCTGAAAGTTGTTTTGCTTGCATTGATTGTGCTTTTAATCGTATTCAGATCGGTGGTACCGTAGTTTCCCACAAACTCGTTGTTCAAATATACGTTCTCTTCGGCTGCAGGGCTACCAGAAAAGGCGGTATTTCTTCCGTCAAAGCCATCTGGTGGTTGATCGAGTTCGTACCAGAGCATCAGAATATCATTTTGGTCGCACCAATCGGCAAGGTCTGACAGATAGGGGTCTGCACTGTTGGCTGTGACTTCGACGATGTTCTGCGTGATGCTGGGTATGATCAAAGGTAAAGGAGCACACGAAACCAGTATCAGGGCGACGATCGCAGATGTCGCAATCAAAAACCATTTCAACCTTTTCATCACACCACCCCCAAGTTTTTGAAGATGAAGAAGGGCGTGCTGCCCCTCTTCAGTATGTGAAACTGAAGACGAGTCTTGCGTTCTTTCTGACAGCGAAGACCGCTACGAAATCTCCCTTCTTGATCCTTTCCACGACCTGGTTCCAATCGCTCACAGATCTTATCGTGTAGCGCTGTCCACTCACAGCGATTCGATCGATCACGTCGCCGACCTGTAGGCCGAGCGAACCTTTGTTCTGTCTCACGATCACGCCGTTCACGCTGGCAGGTATCGAGTAGGTCTCTCTGTCGGCAGGAGTTATTTCGTCGACGATCAAACCTGCGAATTCTTTCGCAGTAACGGACGTTTGGGCTTGCTCATCTGAAGCGGCACCCAGCGTCACGATGAATTTGATCTCTTTTCCATTTCTGTTCACGATGATCTCAACGGTGTCTCCCGGCACGTGGCTGTGTATGAGCGAGACAAGTTCTGCGTCGGAGCTGACGTCAACGCCATCGAACTTGACGACCACGTCGTTGTCCTTCAAACCGGCCTTGTCGGCGGGCGAACCTTCCAGCACCTGTACGATCAGAGCGCCTTTGTTGACCTTCAACCCGAGTGCCTTGGCGAGCTCGTTCGTCACGGTGGTGACCCTGACGCCGAGATAGGCCTTTTGAGCCTTGCCGGTCTCGACGAGCTGGTTGATGAACCTCTTCACGGTGTTGATGGGTATGGCAAAACCGAGGTTCACTGCTTCCTGCGGGTTGATGATCGCGGTGTTGATTCCTATCACCTGACCGTGTATGTTCAGAAGCGGTCCACCGCTGTTGCCCGGGTTGATCGCCGCATCGGTTTGAATCAGGTTGGTGTAGTAACCAGATCCATCTGGCTTTGGAATCCTTCTACCCGTCGCGCTGACCACACCTATGGTCACGGTGTGCTGGAATCCGAGAGGATTCCCAATGGCTATGGCCCACTCACCTATCTTTATGCTGTCGGAATCTCCGAATTCCAGGGTTGGAAAGTCCTTTTGAGCGCTGATCTTCAGCACTGCTATGTCCAGTTCCGCATCTCCACCAACGTACTCGGCACTGTAGGAAGAACCGTCCAGGAGTGTTACGGTGATTTCGGAAGCTCCACTCACAACGTGTTCGTTGGTCAGTATGTAACCTCGCCCGTCGAAGATGAAGCCAGAACCTATGCTCGTTGCTCTCTGTGTCCCACCGAACGGCGAATAGCCGAACCAGCGTTTGAAGAACTCTTCGATGAATGGATCGAAGTACGGAGAAGTAACGGTCTTGACGGCCTCCACTTTCACGACGGCCGGCGCACAGGCTTCCACCACCGCAACAATGGGACTCTCGTAATCTGGATTGACCAGTGCAAAGGTTGAAACCAGCAGCACGAGCACGCCCAACACCACTAAAGCTTTCCTCACACATAACACCTCCTCGGCTCAGGCTTTGGCTCCATCTTCTTTGACAAAGATATTCTCACCCACGTTCATTAGAAATTGATTAAAAAAGTCACGGATGGCAGATTCCATGGCATCGAAACCTTCCAGTTTCATGAATTTTTCTCTGAATTCCCGGGCGCCGAAGAGGCCGTGGGTGTATCCCGCAACGAACTGCCTCAACTTGTAAAAAGACTTTTCTCCTTCGTGCTCTTTCAACAACTTTACGTGAAGCAGGAACATATCTCTGATCTGTTCGATCGCCGGCGCTTTGGCGTGGAAAAATTCGTGAAAGATCCAGGGCTTTCTGAGTGCGCCCCTCGCGACCAGTGCGGCGCTCGCTTTGGAGACTTCGAGCGCCTTTCGAATATCGTAGACCGTGTAGAGATCTCCGGAAATCGCCGTTGGAACGTTCCATCTTTCGAGATCCAGATCCCATTGTGCCTTTTCGGAGTACATTTGAACTGCGGTTCTTCCGTGCACTTCGACGCCGTCGACCCCTGCCGGAACGAGTACGTCCATGATCTTTTCAAGTTCGTTCTTTTCAAAACCGAGCCTTATCTTCACGGTGATCGGTTTTTCGCACGCGTCCTTCATGGCCATGACGATGTCTCTGAGTCTTTCAAGGTCTTTCAACAGCGCTGCTCCAGCGTTCTTCCTGACCACCTTCTTCACGGGACAGGCCGCGTTCAGATCGATCCAGCTTGCTCTGTGCTGAACCTTCCTGGCAGCGAGGGCGAGCTTCTTTGGCTCAGAACCGTAGAGTTGAACGGCGGTGTTTTCTTCTTCGAAGGGAAGCATCTTATCGACCACGCCGACGTTCAAAATCACACTTTCTGCACTGATCATTTCGCTGAAGGCGAACTGTGCGCCCCAAAGTCGGCAGATGATTCTGAAGCATCTGTCGCTGATACCCGCCATGGGGGCAAGACCAATGGTCCCCGGATAATTAAACCTTTCCATAGTAATTCACCACGGATTCTTCGATCTGGGAAACGACCATGCCTCTGACGCTCTTACCCTGTTTTATGCGTGCTCTTATCTCGCTGGCCGAGACCTCGATCAGGGGGGCTTCGAGAAAAAGGATCCTGTCGAAGAGCTCTCCAAGCATCTCTTTCGCCCTGTTGTGGTATGGCTTACCGCAGTAGCGTGGATAGACCACGAAGTGACAAGCATTCAGCAACTCTCTGTATCTGTGCCAGGTTTCAATGTATCTCAGAGCGTCTTCACCGACTATGAAGTACGGTGTACAGCCGTGTTGTTCTGCAAAGTGATGTACGGTGTAGAGAGAATAAGAAATGTCACCACGCGTCCTTTCGTAATCGCTCACGACCACGTTCTTCAGCTCAAAGGTCCTGACGCACCATTCGAACCGCAACTCGAAGGGTGCAATCTCGTTCGATCTGTGTGGTGGTCTGTATGCAGGCACGATGTAGAGCCTTTCGAGCTGTAAAAGTTCCAGCGCGTATTGCGCGACAATCAAATGTCCCACGTGCGGTGGACTGAACGTTCCGCCGAAGATGCCTATCTTACTCGCGGTATTCGAAGTCGTAATCCCCGATCCAGACCGTGTCTCCATCCTTCGCACCTGCCTGCTTGAGTTTCTCGCTCAAACCGTTCTTCTCGAGCACTTCCAGAAAGCGAACTAAGGCGTCTCTGTGCTCGAGTGAGTAGCGATTCAACCACGCTTTCACCTGTTCCCCCTCGACGACGAAACCTTCTTTTGTCCTGACGATCTCAAAATCGAACTTGAGTTCCAGTCTGGTCTTGATAGGCTTCGGTTTTTCGAAGGGTGGTGCAGGAAGCATGCTCAATTTCAACTTGCTCTCACCGACGAACTGTGCGATCTTTTCCTTCAGCGTGTCTATGTTCTGTCTCGTCAGGGCAGAGACGGGAATGATTTCTCTGTTCGCATGCCGTTTTAGCTTTTCAAGCCTCCCGTTCAGTTCGTCCTCATCGAGCAGGTCGATCTTGTTCGCAACGAGGAGCTGTGGCTTTTTCAGAAGCTCAGGGTTGTACTTCGAAAGTTCCTCCAGTATCGTGTCGTAGTCTTTCAGAAAGTCTCTACCTTCGACGCTGGCTATGTCGATCACGTGCACCAGCACGCTACACCTTTCTATGTGTCTCAAGAACAGATTTCCAAGTCCGCTTCCCCTGTGCGCGCCTTCGATCAAACCAGGAATGTCTGCAACAACATACTCAACGTCTCTGTCCAGCTTCACAACACCGAGATTGGGGACAAGCGTCGTGAAGGGATAATCGGCGATCTTTGGTCTGGCGTTGCTCATGGCGGCGATCAGAGAAGATTTTCCAACGTTCGGAAAACCTATCAGTGCGGCATCCGCGAGCAACTTCAGTTCCAGTTCCAGCCATCTCTCTTCACCTTTCTCACCCGATTCGGCAATCCTCGGTGCCCTAAGGGTGCTGGTGGCAAAGTGTGCGTTGCCCCTGCCACCTTTGCCACCCCGCGCGACGCAGACCATCATGCCGTGTCTGTTGAGATCGGCGATTATCTCACCGCTTCTGGCATCTTTCACGACGGTCCCGACCGGAACATCTATGATGAGATCTTCACCACTTTTTCCAGATTGCTTCTTGCCCCGACCGTGCTGACCGTTCTCCGCAACGAACTTCTTCTGGTGCTTGAACTTGAGCAAAGTCGAAAGATTGGCGCTGGCGCGCAGGATAACGAAGCCGCCATCGCCTCCGTCTCCGCCGTCTGGACCACCTTTTGGAACGTACTTTTCCCTTCTGAAGCTCACCGCTCCGTTTCCACCGTCTCCAGCTTTCACATAGATGAAAACTCTATCGACGAAATCTTCCTTTTGCAAATCGATCACCTCTGCACCTTTCATGCTGTACCGTTCCCATCGTTGAAACGATGGGCTTATCCCTTCATCGAAAGCTTACACGAACACAGATCCAGCTCCATCCACATTCACATTTTATAACCCTATCCGAAAGAAAAAGGTCATGCTGCTGCGGGCATAACGTGTAAACAATCCTGGACAGCCTCACACAATGATGCCACATTTTGACGCAATCAGTCCTGAGGTCGCAATCATGACAGGAAGAGGCGGGCGTGAGTTTGCGGTTGTTCTCGAAAGGAAACGAAGATATGACCACCGGGGCCTTCGAGGGCCCCGCGTTTTTTAAGCGCATCGGGTCATTCGAATATGAACGGTCCGTCTGTGAGCACGTACTGTTTGAATTTCTTCATCAGCATCTTTGTGATCGGACCCGGTTCACCGTCGTTTATGGTCCTTCCATCTACTTTCACAACGGGCATTATCTCGGCTGCAGTGCCGGTCAAAAAGCACTCGTCGGCGTTGTACAGATCGAACCGTGTGAACAAACTTTCCTCAACAATGAGCCCTTCTTGCCTTGCCAGCTCCATCACAGTGTTGCGCGTGATGCCTTCCAAGATGCCGACGTGAGCCGGTGGGGTGATCAGTTTGCCTTTCTTGGCTATGAAAATGTTTTCTCCTGTGCCCTCGGTCACGTACCCATCCTGATTCAGGATGATCGCCTCCGGAACGTTGCAGAGATTCGCCTCTATTTTTGCCAGTATGTTGTTGAGATAGTTCAAAGACTTTATCCTCGGGCTGGTTGCCTCGTTGAAGTTACGCCTCGTTGATGCAGTCACCGCTTCGATACCTTCTTCGTAGAAGGATTGAGGAAAGAGAGACAGAGGAGCAGCGATACAGAAAATCGTGGGTTTTGGGCATTTTCTTGGATCCAAACTCAAATCGGTTCCCTCGCCCCTCGTCACAACCAGACGGATGTAGGCTTCTCTCAGATTGTTTCGTCTCAAGGTTTCAAGAACAACGTTCATCATCTCTTCTTTGTCAATGGGAATGTTCAGCAGTATCGCCTTCGCAGATTCATAGAGTCTGTCGATGTGCTCCTTCAGTTTGAACACGCGGTTGTTGTAGGCTCTTATTCCCTCAAAAACTCCATCACCGTAGAGAAGACCCCTGTCAAAGACTGAAACGCGAGCTTCCTCTTTTTTGAGAAACTGTCCGTCAACGTACACAAACAGAGACATTTCAGCACCTCCGCATTGAAACGTTATTTGCTCAGATTCTATACAGAAACGTTAGATCTGTCAACGATTGAGAGCAAGATTGTCGGTGATATAATGTTTAAAAATCTGTCGTCGGTGGGGTGTCACATGAAGAGTGTGAATATAGGGCTTCTCGGTTTCGGCACCGTTGGCAGGGGAGTCTACAGGGTTCTTGAGAGCCACAAAGAAAAGATTTTCAGAACCTGTCATGGAAACGTTCACATCAAGAAGATTCTGGTGAGAAACGTGGAAAGGTATCGAAACGATTTTCCAGATATCTCTGCGCTATTCACCGACGATCCACGCGAGATCATCGACGATCCTGAGATAGAGATCGTCGTCGAAGTGATGGGTGGCGTGAAACCAGCGTTTGATTATGTGATCGACGCGATGAAGAATGGTAAGAGCATCGTCACGGCAAACAAATATATGATCGCAGAGTGTGGCGAGAAGCTCTTTGAGGCTCAGGAAAACTGTGGCGTGGATCTCTTCTTCGAAGCGAGCGTAGCTGGAGCCATACCCATAGTGAAGGCTCTGAAGGAGAGCCTTAGCGGTGATGAAATAAAGGAAATTGTTGCCATCATCAATGGCACGACGAACTACACGTCGAGGGAATAAGTAAGATCACGAAGATAGATATACGATATGCGCGCGAATTTGGTGGTGTGATAAAGCTTCTCGCGATTGGCAAAAGGACTGTTGAAGGAATAGAGGTTCGCGTGCATCCAAACATCATTCCATCTTCCCATCCACTGGCGGCCGTGAACGATGTCTTCAACGCTGTCTTCGTCAGATCGAACGCGGCGGACGAGCTCATGTTCTACGGTCGAGGTGCGGGCGGGCTACCGACTGCGAGTGTCGGGGTTGGAAACATCGTTGAGGCGGTCAACAACCTTCTTCTCGGAGATAGAGGAAGAATCGTTTGTACGTGCTACAAACAAGAACCTTTGATACCCATGGGTGAGATCGTGACTAAATATTACGTGAGATTACTGGTGGACGACAAACCGGGTGTTCTGGCACTGGTTGCGGGAGCTTTTGGAAAAAACTCTGTTAGTATCGAATCGGTGATACAGAAGCGTTCGATGGGTGAGATCGCGGAGGTGGTGATCGTGACCCACCGCGCGAAGGAAAAAGATCTCCGAAAGACCGTCTCTTTGCTTGAAACACTTCCAGTGGTTAGACAAATCGGTAACGTGATAAGGGTCGAGGGGGAATTGTGATGCGCTGGGAAGGTGTCTTGAAGGCGTACAAAGATTATCTACCGATCAATGAGAAAACTCCCATGCTGACGCTCAACGAGGGTAACACTCCGCTGATCCATGCGAAGTACATCTCCCAACTCGTCGGTGCAACGGTTTATCTGAAATTCGAGGGTGCAAATCCTACTGGGTCCTTCAAGGACCGTGGGATGGTGCTCGCCGTGGCGAAGGCACTGGAAGAAGGAACAAAGGCCGTCATATGCGCGTCGACCGGTAACACCTCGGCGTCCGCCGCTGCCTACGCGGCACGGGCGGGTCTAAAATGCATTGTTCTGATTCCTCAAGGTAAGATCGCGCTTGGAAAACTCGCACAGGCTCTATTCTACGGAGCGAAAGTTGTGGCCATCAAAGGCAACTTCGACGAAGCTTTGAAGCTCGTCAGAGAGATAGGAAAAAATTTTCCTGTAGCCATAGTGAATTCGATCAACCCGTACAGGATAGAGGGTCAAAAGACAGCGGCCTTCGAAGTTTGTGATGCCCTTGAAAGAGCTCCAGATTATCTCTTCATACCGGTGGGAAACGCCGGCAACATCACGGCGTACTGGAAAGGGTTCAAAGAGTACTTCGCGCTGGGCAAGATCGATAAACTTCCAAGAATGATGGGGTTCGAGGCCGAAGGTGCGGCCGCTATAGTCAAAGGTGAACCGATAGCAAATCCTGAAACGATCGCCACGGCCATAAGAATCGGTAATCCCGCGAGCTGGAAGCAAGCGGTGGCAGCCGCGGAGGAATCCAGCGGTGAGATCTCATGCGTGAGGGACGATGAGATCGTGGAAGCCTACCGTTTGATAGCCCAGAAAGAAGGCATCATGGCTGAACCGGCGTCGGCCGCGAGTGTGGCAGGTTTGTTGAAGTATCATCGATCGAAAGGTTTTAAATCGACGGACGTGATCGTCGCAGTCTTAACGGGCCATGGCTTGAAAGATCCAGACAACGCGATGAAGTTCAACCTGAACGAGCCGATCGAGGTCGAACCGCTGTACGAAGAGGTTTTAAGGGTGATTCAATGATAAGGGTGCGTGTGCCGGCCACGTCTGCAAATCTCGGACCGGGATTCGACACCGTTGGCATGGCGCTCTCCATCTTCAACGAATTGTGCGTTGAAAAGTCGCAGAGACTAAAGATAGAAGTCTTCGGTGAGGGCACTGACAGGATATCCAGAGGCGAAGACAACCTGGTCTACAGAGCGTTCTTCAGGGTTTTTCAGGAACTGGGGAGAAAACCGGACAGCGTCAAACTCATTCTGAAGAACGAGATTCCACTCGCGAGAGGGCTCGGTAGCAGTTCTGCGGCGATCGTGGCTGGTCTGGTTGCGGCGAACGCCTATCTCGGTTTTCCTTTACGAGTCGAAGAACTCCTGCGGCTGGCGGTCGAAATCGAAGGTCATCCAGACAACGTCGCGCCTGCTCTGCTCGGTGGTGTGGTCGTGTGCAGTCAAAATCCAGAGCTTCTCTGTGTGAAGCTACCGGTTTTCGAACTCAACGTGGTGCTTGCCGTTCCAGATTTCGAGATAAAGACTGCGGATGCTCGAAAGATTTTGCCGAAAGAAGTTCTGTTCGAAGATGCGAAGATGAACGTCACCAGCGTTGCCTTTCTCATAACGGCTCTTTACACTAAACGATACGAGCTTCTGGAGTTCGGAATGCAGGATAGACTTCATCAACCGTATCGAAGCACGCTTGTGCCGGGTTTTTACGAAATTCTGGAATGTGCCAAGCGAGCCGGGGCACTGGGTGTCGCTCTGAGCGGCAGCGGTCCAGCGATGATAGCTTTCACAGAATCTCCGCAGCCAGTCGCACGGGCTATGGAAGAAGCGTTCAGGAAAAGAGGCGTTGCCGTTAGAACCTTCATCACTCGTCCACAGGAGAAGGGCGCACTCGAGCTCGTCAGGATCCTATGAACGGCGAGAGTCAGGTTCTTACGATTTCGCCGATTCTGATCAGAAAATCATCGTGAACGAAAGCCGTACAACCATCTGGGTCGGCGAGATAACTGATTGATGCGTGCCAATCTTTGATCGTTCCTGAGATAGTCTCAGGGTATGGATTCAAGCGTTTGAACCTTCAAAAACATCACGTCTGGCCACGAAAACTTCCTGCCTGTCGGTAACATCATGACCAAAACGAGCACAAAGCGATCTCCTGCTGAACGATTCGTGTGCCGAGCGAGCGTTCGGCTATACTCCTTTTAGTTTGTTAATTACTATGAAACCCTCCTGCGCAGTCATCCGCTGTTTTTAGCACTTCGAAACAGCGTTTTAACTAAGAGGAGTCAGAATTGTGTATAGAATGTCTAAAAACCCTTGCTGTGGTGGGTGTGAAGTTAAATTATGTACCATCAAATCAAGCCTTGGAAAATGAAGGTTTTGATTCTCTCAAAACAGGCAGGTGAGTTGTCGGGCTGGTTTTTGCTCAGAGAACAAAGTTTTGAAACTGTCCCCTTTTCTCACGATATCGTACCGAACACAGAATCGGCTCTCAGGTTGATCGAAAGAGAACCCTGTGCCTACAGCATGATCTTGATAGACCGCGCCGGTTTTGAAGAAGATGAACTTGAACGCTTCGCTTCGCAAGTTTGGAAGATAGCATCTCCTCTCTTTCCAAGGATAGTTGAACTGGACGATCGTTTCGAGGAAAGGAATTCAAAATGGTACGAGTGCACACTGAGAAATCTGTTAGAGATACCGTCGATCGGATTTGTTCAGCTGATCACGGACCTGATCAGACTGAGGGATGGGAATCTTTTCGAACATTTTCTCAACGTGAAGGTCTACAGTTCTGAATTAGCAAAGCTGTGTGTGAAAAACGGGATCATCGACGAAACGACGGCCGAGATGGTTAGCTTCGCTTCATTTTTCCACGATATCGGAAAGCTTTTGATCTCTGATGAGATTTTGCACAAGCCCTCCAAATTGACGCCGCAAGAGTTTGAATCGATGAAACTGCACACGGTGCTTGGTACAAAATTGTTCGAGAAGATCATCAGAACGAACAAAGAAAATCGCTTGCTGATCACTCTGCATCGAGTGATAAAGTATCACCACGAGAGATTCGATGGCAAAGGTTATCCCGAAGCTCTTCAAGGTGATCAAATACCAGTGGAAGCAAGAATCGTCAGTGTGGCAGATGTTTTTGACGCTCTGACCTCTTCAAGGTCCTACCGGGAAGCTTACACACCTTCCGAAGCCATCTCGATCATGACCGCCGATGAAGGACACTTCGATCCACAGATTCTGGAAATATTCCTGAGAAACTTTGAACTGTTCCAAAGACCTCTACGCGTGTTCTGAACTTCGAACCCTGTTCAGTTCTTCTTAACCGCCCTTCATCTTTCGGGTTGGAAAAGCGTTTGCCATCAGACAGTGCTGTCACCCCTCTCGATGGATCTTCACTCAACAAGCAGAAACAAAAAGAAAACTTGAGAAAGAATCAGAATCTGACTCAGTAAATTCTGTCAAGTCTGAAAACGCTTCTTTTCTGGCGGAGATCGAGATTCTTACTCTTTGACGTTCACTGTAAGGTTTCGTATAATTTTTTAGGGAAGCTTGGGAAAACGTTTGATCTACAGTAGACAAGAGCAATTTTGTCGCATTGTTATGGACTTTGTTGACAAAACGATCCTCATTTTTTCCCAAACCTCCAAGATTCAGTGGCATGAATCAGGCTGGTGAAAGAATCTGCGGAGCACGTCAGAGAGAGTTGAACCTGGACTTACGGGGGAGACTGAGCGGTGAGCAAGCTCAAGGATATCGCGCAGTTAACTAAAGTATCGGTCTCGACTGTCTCGAAGGTTCTGAACGGTAAAGGAAGAGTGAGTGAGAAAAAGCGTAAGGAAATTTTGAGAGTGGCGAGGCAGCTGGGTTATACCCCGAACTACCACGCGAGGAGTATGGCGCGTAAGACCAAGATACTGACCGTGGGCCTCATTGTGCCGGAAATCATAAACCCGTTCTTCGCGAGTCTCACGCGTGGAGTTCAGAAGGCGTGCGGCGAGGATGCCCTGGTCATCCTGATGGACTCTTTCAGGAATCTGGAAAGAGAAGAAAAGCTCATAAAAAATGCGAGGTTTTTCGGCATAGACGGAATCATCATAGGAAATTCTCGTGTGAGCGACGATCTGGTGGAAGAGATTTCTGGTTACATCCCTGTGGTGGTGTTCGACAAATTTTACGAGCTGGACAACGTGGTTTCGATCGTTCTGGACAACCGCTACGGTGCTTACATGGCCACCAGGCACCTCATCGAAAACGGTTGCAGGAACATCGTACATCTTGGCGGGACGCACGAACTCTACGTCTCTCTGGAGAGGGCCAGAGGCTACGAGGCCGCCATGAACGAGGTGAATTTGAAGCCCGTCGTTGAGCCTGTCGGTTACAACGAATCTGCAGGGTATGAAGCCATGAAAAGGCTGCTCGATTCGGGTTTTCAAATCGATGGTGTATTCTGCATGAACGATCTGGTCGCGATCGGTGCCATCAGAGCACTGAAAGAGAAGAGTCTGAGAATACCGGATGATGTTGCCGTGGTGGGTTTCGACGACGATGAAGAACTGTGCGAGATCATCGAACCACCGTTGAGTTCGGTCCACCAGCCGGTCGAAGAGATGGGTGAGGTGGCGGCGAAACTTCTGTTCGAGTTGATCAAAGGCAATTCCAAGATAAAGCGTTACGTGTTCACACCGAGGCTGGTGGTCAGGCGATCGAGCCTGAAGAAGGTGAAATCGTGAAGAGGATCTTGATCGTCGCCGCGCACAGTGATGATCCGATCATAGGAGCCGGTGGGACTATCAGAGAGCTTTCAAAGCTCGGTCATGAAGTTTGCGCTTTGAGCGTTTGTGGCGACAGAATCGATGGCTATTCTGAAGCGATGAAGTTGCTGGGATCTCGGGCGGAACACTTCGAATTCTCTTACGGGCAGATAGATGAGGAGCGTTTCTCTGAAGAGCTTGAGAAGTTCATGAAGAGTTTCAATCCCGACGTCGTGTTCACCCACTGGCAGAGTGAGATTCTTTACGATCACGAGGTTGTTTCGAAGCACGCGGTGATGCTCGCGAGGAAGCTTGAAAAGCAGATATATCTTTTCGAAATTCCTGCTTCGAGTCTGGACTTTCGATTCGATGTGGCGATCGACGTGTCTGGTTCGTACGAGTTCAAAAAGAAGGCGATCGAACTCATGCGGAATGCCTTCGAAAAAGAAGTCTTCGAAAAGGAAATCATGCCGTCGATCGTTTTTCCCTCAGGCTTCAGGGGCATTCAGGTTGGCTGTGCGTACGCCGAGGTGTTCAAACATTTAGGAAGCAGGTTTCCTCTATCACCTTACAACAAATGGCTCATTGAGCTGGAAAAACTCTGAGGAGGTGGACGCATGAGGAAGATGAAGGTCGGTATCGTTGGAGCGGGAAAGATTTCGGAAGTTCTGCACATCCCGAACACCATTCTTTCCGAGTACACGGAGCTTGTGGCGATAGCAGATCCGAGCGTGCAGAGGCTGGAGTACTTCAAGAAAAAACTCGAAGGCCAGAAGGTGAGATTTTATGAGGACTATGAGCAGATGCTTGAGAAGGAAGAAATAGATTCCGTCATCGTTGCAGTTCCGAACGCTCTGCATGCGAAGGTTTCCATTGCGGCCCTCGAAAGGGGAAAGAACGTTCTGGTTGAAAAACCCATGGCCACAAACTCGGAAGAAGCTTTGAAAATGATAGAAACGGCCAAGAAAAATAACAAGGTCTTAATGGTCAATCACTCTCAAAGGTTCTTCCCGCACCACATCAAGGCGAGAGAGATTGTTCAATCTGGTTTACTCGGCGAGATAAGGCTGGTCAAGACCATGTTCGGACATGCGGGGCCGGAGAATTGGTCTCCGAACGCGGCATGGTTCTTCGACAGGGACGTGGCGATGTTTGGAGCCCTGGGGGATCTTGGGGTTCACAAGGTCGATCTGATAAGGTACATCACGAACCTCGACATAGTTGAATGTTCAGCTTTCATCGCCACACTGGAGAAGCGTGCCACGGTGGAAGATGTGGCGAGCGCAGTTCTGAAGCTTTCCAACTTTGCTTTGGCCACGCTCGATTCCAACTGGATCACGAAAGGCCTGGAAGAGAATTACATCGTCGTGTACGGAGAGAAAGGAACCATGAAGGTGGGACAGACCGATCCAACGAGGATCGATGTCTATCTTGAAAAACCCGTAAGGATGCACGGCGAGATCGTCCTGAAACCTCTGTTCACCAACGAAGATCCCTACTGGAGGATGCCCGTGGTGGATCATTTTGCGAAGGTTTGTCTGGGACTGGAGGAACCCATAGTTAAAGCTGAAGATGGATACATCGCCGTGAAGGTGGTCGAAAAGATATTCGAATCTGCGAAGAAGGGACAGGCAGTGAAAATCGTATGAAAGCGATTCTTTCGGCGAGAAATGTCTGCATGGACTTTTCCAACGTCAGGGTCCTGCACAACGTCGATGTCGATTTCGAACCGGCGAAGATCTACGGTGTGGTCGGTGAAAACGGAGCAGGAAAATCCACACTCATGAGGATTCTTTCCGGCTTTCTGCAACCCGTGGAAGGTGAGATCTATTTCGAAGGTAGCAGGGTCGTGCTGAACCCGCTCAAGGCCAAGGCGCTGGGCATCATTCTGATTCCACAGGAGCTGAACCTGGTCGAGAGCTTGAGAGTGTACGAAAACATCTTCCTCGGGGACGAAATGACACGGGGTTTCTTCCTATCGAAGGGACAGATGATCGAAGAAACCAAACGACTCATGGCACAACTGGAGCTTTCCATAGATCCAGCAGTTTACGTTTCACAACTTTCCCCGGCACAGAAGCAGATGGTGGAGATCATCAAGGCCATATCCAAGAAAGTGAAAGTGTTGATCATGGACGAGCCAACCTCCTCGCTCACCGATGAAGAAGTGCTCAAGCTGTTTCAAATAGTGAGAAACATGAAGCAGAAGGGAATAACGGTTATCTTCATATCGCACAGACTCAAAGAAGTAAGGCAGATCGCTGAGGAACTGATCGTTTTGAGAGACGGAAGAAAGGTCTACCAGGGAGAAGTGCAGAGTCTGAGCGAGAAGCAGATAGCCGAGCTCATGGTCGGTCGAAAGCTCGATGAGATGTTTCCCGAAAAGCCCGTACCGGGAACGGAAATTGTTCTCCAGGTGAGAAATCTTTCAACTGTTGATGGAAGAGTCAAAGAGGCCAGTTTTGAACTCTACAGGGGAGAGATACTCGGTTTCTACGGGCTGGTTGGTTCTGGCAGGACCGAGCTCATGGAAGCGCTCGCTGGTATCAGGAAGATAAAGTCCGGCGAGGTGTATCTGTTCGGAAAGAAAATACAGATAGAAAGACCTCAGGATGCGAAAAAGCTGGGACTCGTTTATCTGCCGGAAGACAGAAAGAACGCAGGTATCGTCCCCATCATGGAAGCGTTCAAGAACACCACGCTGATGTCCTTAGAGAGGTTCTCAAAACTTTTGGTGCGCGTCAGAAGAGAGATCGATGTGTTCAAGAATTACGAAAAAAGCTTCGAGATCAAGGTGAGAACTCCGTGGCAAACGGTGGGAACGCTCAGCGGAGGAAACCAGCAGAAAGTCGTCATATCCAAGCTGGTGGAAACAGGAGCGAAGATCTTCCTCTTCGATGAACCAACGCGCGGAGTCGATGTGAACGCGAGACATCAGATCTACCAGATCATGCACCAGATGATAGGAGAACTCGGATGCAGTTTCGTCGTTGTTTCTTCGGACCTGCCGGAGGTGATAGGTCTCTGTAACAGGGTGTTCGTTATGCGCAACGGCCGGATCGTGGCTGAGGTTAGAGGAGAAGATCTGAACGAGAAGGAACTCATTTACCACGCGACAGGCGTAAAGGAGGTTGGTGCGTATCAGGCTTAGGAACTTTCTCGGAAAGTACATGATCGTTCTCGTTCTGATCGGTTTGATGATCTTTTCTGGAATCATGACACCGGCGTTCTTGAAGCCAAGGAACATTCTGAACATTTTCTGGCAGACGTCCTACGTCGGGATCATCGCGATAGGCATCACTTTCGTTATGATCGCTGGCGGGATAGACCTTTCGGTTGGCTCCATGCTCGCACTTCTGGGTGCGTTCGCCATCACCACGAGCAACAGGCTTGGCGACGGCGTTGGGCCAACACTGGTTTCGGTATTGCTCACCTACGCTCTTGGATCGCTGCTTGGTCTGGGCATGGGACTTCTTACCACCAAAGGAAAGATTCCTGCGTTCATCACGACGCTCGGTGGCATGGCAATCTACAGATCGTTGGTGCTCAACTTCGCTAACGGTGGAGTGTACATGAGTTTTTCTCGCACCTTCTCAAGCTTTGGAATGAAATTCGTTGCGGGCTTGCCTCTTCCGATGATCGTCTTCATAGCCTATGCGATGCTGGCGTACATCGTTCTGGACAAAACCAGGTTTGGCAGGTACGTCTATGCCGTTGGGGCAAACGAAACCGCCGCTGTCTATTCAGCGATAAAGGTGGATTTGATCAGAACGATAACGTACATCATCAGCGGTGTTTCCGTGGCCACATCGGCCGTCCTGCTGTCCTCGATGATGGCTTCTATCAGCTCTTCGTCGACGGGTTCCGGTTTCGAACTGGACGCGATCGCGGCAGCCGTGATCGGTGGAACCAGTCTGAGCGGTGGTAAAGGTACCATCTTTGGAACTTTCTTCGGTGCCCTGATACTTGGTGTTGTCAACAACATGCTGGTGATGCTGAATGTGGCGGTTTACTTGCAGGGCATGGTTAAAGGTTTGATCATCATCGCGGCGGTACTGCTGCAAAGCCTGAGAAAATGATCGCCCCTGCAGGGGCAAGAAGGGGAGGTGTTTTTATGAAAAAGTTTCTGCTCGTGTTGATGCTGGTCCTGGCACTGGTAAGTTTCGCGGCAAAGTACAAGATTGGAGTTGCGATCCCGGCAGCGGACCACGGCTGGACTGGTGGTATGGTCTGGTGGGCGCAGTACGCGATCAAGCAGTACCAGAATGATCCGGACGTGGAGTTCTACCTTGTGACGGCTAAGGAACCGAGTGAGCAGATCGCTCAGGTTCAGGCTCTGCTCGCACGAGGCATCAACGCGCTGGTCATCAACCCGTACGAGTCCGCACCACTCACACCCATCTGCGTTCAGGCTTTCAGACAGGGTGTCTACACGGTCATAGTCGACAGAGGTATCAACTCCGAAGAGTACAACGTTTACATTGCTGGCGATAACTACATGTACGGCTACCTCGCTGGAAAGTACATCGCAGAGAAGTTGAAGGGCAAGGGCAACATCGTCGTGATAAGGGGTATACCGTGCTCGATTGATGACGAAAGGGTCAAGGCCTTCAAGGATGCCATAGCGCCTTATCCAGATTTGAAAATCATTGCAGAACAGCCGGGCTACTGGTCCAGAGAGAAGGCGTTCGAGGTCATGCAGACTCTGCTCACCAAGTTTTCACAGATCGATGCAGTCTGGACTGGCGATGATGAGGTCACCCACTCATCGAAGTCGACTTCACCTATCCGCCCAACATGATCGCAACGGCAATAAATCTTGCTGTCATGGGACTCAAGGGTGAGTCCTTGAACGGTTTCTACCAGAAAGGAATCCCGAGGAAGATCATACTCTCCACCGAGACTGTGACCAGACAGAACGCGAAAGATTATTACTTCCCAGATTCAGTGTTCTGAGACTCTGAGGCGGGCTTGTGCCCGCCTCTTTGCTGGAGGTGTTCAGATGAAGATTGGATTTTTAACGGTCGCGCTGGGAAATACGAAGTTTGAAGAGATCATTGAATGGGCTGGCAGTGTTGGCTTCGAGGCTCTGGAGGTTGCCGCCTGGCCTCTGGTGAACGAAAGAGACTTTTCCTCCACCACGATCGACGTGGACAAATTCGACGGAAAACAGGCTGAGAGGATCAAAGCACTTCTGGAAAAGCACGGTCTGATCATCTCTTCTCTGGCTTATTACGACAACAATCTGGATGCGAACCCTGAGAAAAGAAGAACGATAAATGAGCATTTGAAAAAGGTCATCGATGTGGCGAGCTCGCTGAACGTAGAACTTGTGGGAACCTTCATAGGAAGGGACATCACCAGAAGCGTCGAGGAGAACTTGAAAGAGTTCGAAAAGGTCTTTAAACCACTGATAAGTTATGCGGAGAGCAAGAACGTCAAGCTCATGATAGAGAACTGTCCAATGGTTGGCTGGCAGGCCGAAGAGAAGATAGGAAACATTTTCTATTCGCCGGAACTCTGGAGAGAGATATTCAGGATCACCCCAAATTCCTTCGGACTGAACCTCGATCCGTCACACCTTTACTGGTTGGGCGTGGACTATCTGAAAGTGATCGAAGAGTTTGCGGACAGGATCTTCCACGTGCACGCGAAGGATGTCGAGATCAAGAGAAACGTCCTGCACGAGCAGAGCATCTTTGGACACTTTGGAACCAACGCGCACGGCAAGAGCTGGTGGGTCTACAGAATGCCCGGTCTCGGTGAGATAGATTGGCCCAGCTTCATCCTGAACCTCAAGAAGGCTGGATACGATTTCGTGATCAGCATAGAACACGAAGATCCCATTTGGGCGGGAAGTCTGGACAGATCGAAAAAAGGTTTGCTCATGGGACTGGAGTTTCTCAAGAGACTCGTTTGACGCGTGCTTTCAGGCTGCGCCCTCCTCAAGGAGGGCTTTTGTTGTTGTACAATGTTTTTGATGGTGATTGAAAATGTTCTTCGCTGACAGGATGCTTGGAAAGCTGGCCAGAAAGCTCAGATTGCTCGGTTTCGATACGGCTTACGCTTCAGATATGGACGAAGAAGCGATACTCGAATTCTGCAAAGAAACCAACCGTGTCCTGATAACGAGAGACAGAGACTTGCTCAAGAAGGCCGTGGAAAGAGGTATTCGTTGCTACTACGTCTCTTCGGATGACTGGCGGGAACAATTGATGGAACTTTCAAAGAAGATAGATCTGAAGAATTCGAAACGCATGAGCAGGTGCAGTTTGTGCAACGCTGAACTCGTCAGGGCGGGCGGGGAAGAAATAAGGGCGAAGGTGCCGCTGTACGTTCAGCAGACGCAGACCGAGTTCTATTCGTGTCCCGTATGCGGCAGAGTGTACTGGGCTGGCTCACATGTCGAGCACGCCGAGTCGCTCTTCAGGAGGCTGGGACTTTGAGGTTCTTCGATCTGATCATGGAGTTTCTCGAATCGGGTTACGAAAGTCAGGCGATGAACAAGCTGGCCCATATGCTTTGCGAAGAGGTGCAGGCACAATCCTGCGACGTATTTCTTTTCGAAGCTTACAAGTCGCAGTTCAGACTGGTGGGCTCGACTCATGGAGAAGAAAGGGTTGGTCAGGAAAAGATCAGCAGGAGCGATCTTGAGAGATTGGAGGGTTGCTTTTTTCTCGAACACGACGAAACCATGATAGGTGCGGTTGTGCTGAAAGAAGTGAAGAAGACAGAAGCTTTGCAGGAGTTGCTGAAAGAACTGTCGAAAACGTTGTGGGTTGCTGAGAAGATCGTTTCGATGCGAGAAACGATGGAAAAATATGAGCTGCTCAGCGAATTGACCGATGTGTTCCACAATTGCGGCGATCCTGACTCGCTGTTGAAGGGCACGCTGGCTGTGATGAAGAAGGCGCTGAACGCGGAAGTTGTGTTGTACCTGCTGAAAGCAGAAGAGGGCTACATCTTCAAAGATGCCGAGGGCATGGATAGAAATCAACTGATTTACGATAGGTTGCCCTCCAACCATGGGTTCGTGACGAAGGTGGAGAAATCAGAGCGCGGCGTTGTGCTGACGAAGATTCAGCTCGATTTTCTGGGCATCAAGGTGAGGTCCCTCGTTGCGTGCCCCGCAAGACTCGGGCAGAACGTTTTGGGCATAGTCATCGCCGTGAACAAGATCGCTCCTACTGGTTATCGCAGCAGATACAGTTTCGACGAACTCGATCTGGCGACACTCAACGATATGGTGAAGAGGTACAGTCTTGCGCACACGCGTGTTGAGTACCAGCAGAGCCTCAAAGAACAGATAGAACGTTTGACGTTGAGCGCGAAAGAGTACGAGAGATTGATTCAGCAACAGCAGGAGTATCTCAGAAAGATGAGCCTGGTGCACAGCCTCAGCAACGCGATGAGGGCGAGCTACGATCTTGTGAACGTGTACAAAATCCTGCTGCTCGGGCTCACGTCAGGCCGGGGTTTCGCATTCAACCGAGCACTTCTGTTGATCCGGGACAGAAAGACTGACACACTCGTCGGCAAGATGTGGTTGGGACCGGAAGATGGAGAAAATATCGAGGAAATCTGGAAAGAAGCCGAGAAGCGTGCCATGATTTACGGTGATTTCGCACAGTATCTGCGCGAGGAAGCAATGATGCTTGATGCGAAGGGAGGCCTCACTGCTCGCATAGACGGAAGGATGTTCCATTACAAGGACCATCCGATTCTCGAGAGGGTTGTACTGAGGAGAAAAATAATCCATGTTACACCAGCATTGCTGGAAAGTTTTGAGCTTTCGGTGCAGGATCTCGTGAACCTCCTGGATGTGGATGAATTTCTCGTGTTACCACTCGTTGGCCGTTGGGATACGATAGGCGTTGTGGTGCTGGACAACAAGTTCACGAAGAAGCCCATCGGCGAAGTGGACATCGAAGTTCTCAGAATCGTCGTGGACAGCGCGGGACTCGCCATAGAAAATGTGATGAATTACGAAGAGCTGAGGAAGAAGACCGAGAGCCTGGAGAAGCAGAAGAACGTGATAGATTACCTTCACAGATTCACGGAAAACATTCTGCAGAACCTGTCAACGGGTATCGCTGTCGTTGACAGAAACGGACGGATCATTCAATGCAACAGAATGTTCTCCAACATCGTTGGATTGCCACAGGAGAGAATCGCCGGAGAACATTATTTCGAACTCGGTGCGGCGTTTCAGGACCTCCTTGAGGTTGCCATGACGGTGCAGGAGAGACGTGAAACTGTCGAGCTGTCCGAATACCGCATAGAAGGTCCGCAGGGAGAGATCTTTCTCAACGTCAAGTACTCTCCACTCTGGGATCCGATGAACGAAACCATCACCGGCGTGATCGTCACCGTTGAGGACGTCACACAGAAAGTCAGGATGGAACAGGAACAGAAGGAAAGGGAAAAGCTCATGTTGCTGGGGGAAGTTGCGGCGCGTGTCGCACACGAACTGAGAAATCCCATCACGGTGATCGGAGGGTTCATCAACCGGGCGAGGAAGAATCTGTCCAACACTCAGACGATCGAAAAGTATCTGGACGTGATATCGAAAGAAGTTGAGAACCTCGAAAGAATCGTGACAGAAATATTGGAGTTCAGCAAGCCGAAGTCCATTCTCGAGTTCACCAGGTTTGACATGAACGAGCTGATAGAAGAGGTTGTCTATATCATGCAGGAGAAGGCGAAGAAAGCGAATGTTATAATAGAGACAAAGCTTTCCAGCGCAGCAGAGGTTGTTGCGGACAGGGTGAAGCTGAAGAGAGTTCTCATAAACCTCGTTCAGAACGCCATAGAGGCCTCGCCTCCCAGCGGCAGGATCCTAATCAGATCTTTCCGGGAGGCCGACAGGGTGGTTGTGTCGGTCTTCAACACAGGCGAGCCTCTTTCCGATAAGGAGTTGAGGAAGATCTTCACTCCGTTCTATACGACCAAGACGCAGGGTACGGGCCTGGGATTAGCCATATGCAAGAAGATTGTCGAGGACGAACACGGTGGTAGAATCTGGGCCGAACCTAAAGGCAACGGTATGGAGTTTTCTTTTGAGATCCCTGTGAAGGGAGGAAAAGAAGATGACCAAGGCCAGGATACTCGTGGTGGATGACGAAGAGAACATAAGGCTTCTCCTGAGCGAGGAACTCACAGATGAGGGATACGAAGTGGATACCGCGATGAACGCGGAAGAGTGCCTGCAGAAATGTCGCCAGGAGTCGTTCGATTTGGTGATTCTGGACATCGAGATGCCCGGGAAAAACGGTATAGAGGTCGCCGGTGAGTTGAGAAAGCAGCAACCCGGGTTGAAGATCGTTTTGCTGACAGCTTATTCTCACTACAAGTACGATCTTTCCTCGTGGGCGGCCGACGCGTATGTCGTCAAGTCAGCCGATCTGAGTGAACTGAAGCGAACCATAGAGGAGCTTTTGAAATTGTGAGGAGGTGTCAGTTTTGGATTACAAAGAGACTCTGAACTTACCGAACACCGCGTTTCCTATGCGCGCGAATCTGGTGGAGAAGGAGCCGCAGATTCTCGAACGGTGGAAGAGGATCGATATTCACAGATACATCCTCAGAACCCGGGAGGGCCGTCCTACGTTCGTTTTGCACGATGGTCCTCCTTACGCGAACGGCGCGATACACATAGGCACGGCGATGAACAAGATTCTGAAGGACATGGTGATGAGGTACAAGACTTTGAGAGGATTCAAGGTTCCCTATGTGCCAGGTTGGGACACACACGGTTTGCCCATCGAGCATCGCGTGACGAGCATGCTCAAGGGAAAGGCCGAGAAGATGACGCCACAGCAGATCAGACAGGAGTGTGAGAAGTTCGCCAGGGAACAGATTGAGATTCAGAAACGTCAGTTTCAGAGACTCGGCGTGATAGGCGATTGGGAGAACTATTATGCCACGCTTGAACCTGAGTACGAGTACAGGGTCTACACTGTTTTGAAGAAATTCGTCGAAGATGGTTATGTGTACAGGGAGAAGAAGCCTGTTTTGTGGTGTTTCACTTGTGGTACTGCACTCGCTCAGGCGGAGATAGAGTATCGTGATCATGTTTCACCCTCCATCTACGTTAAATTCAAGATGAAAGACAGCAAGGAGTACATCGTGATATGGACAACCACACCGTGGACCCTGCCAGCCAACACGGGCATTGCAGTCCATCCCGAGGAGACCTACGTGAGGTTGAAGGTTGATTCTGAGATCTGGATCGTCGCAGAGAGATTGCTCGAGCAGTTCGCAAAAGAGGTCGGTTTAAAGCACTATTCAGTTCTTGAAAGATTCAGTGGACGCTTGCTGGAAGGCAGGATCGCGATCAGCCCACTGTCTCAGGGGGATTCAAGGGTCATACTCGCCGACTTCGTTGACATGGAGACTGGAACCGGCTGCGTCCATGTGGCTCCCGGTCACGGTGAAGAGGACTACGAATATGGATACAAGATATACAGGCTTGACGTGCTTTCACCCGTTGACGAAAGAGGACGTTTCACGGGCGAGGCTGGCAAGTACGAAGGTTTGAACGTGTTTGATGCGAACACGATCATCGTGGAAGATCTCAAGAAGCTGGGTGCGCTCCTGCACGCTTCGACCATAACCCATTCTTATCCTCACTGCTGGAGATGCAAAAATCCCGTCATATTCAGAGCGACCGAGCAGTGGTTCATCTCTATCGACAGGAACAATCTGAGAAACAGGCTTCTGGAACAGATCGAGAAGGTTGAATGGATCCCCGAATGGGGTAAGAACAGGATAGCCGCGATGATCGAAGAAAGACCGGACTGGTGTATTTCCAGGCAGAGGGTGTGGGGTATTCCGATTCCCGCGTTCAGGTGTAAGTCCTGCGGACATGTGAATCTGGACCCACAGCTCATCGAGCACTTCGCAAGCGTTGTCAGGCAGAAGGGCACCAACGCGTGGTTCGAGATGAGTGAAAAGGAACTTCTGCCAGATGGCTACGTTTGCAAGAATTGTGGCTCGAACGATCTGGAAAAGACCTACGACACTCTCGATGTGTGGATAGACTCCGGAGCATCGTTCGAGGCTGTGCTCAACGCGAGGCCCGAGCTCACTTTCCCTGCGGACATGTATCTGGAAGGGAGCGATCAGCACAGAGGCTGGTTCAACTCGTCTTTGGTGCTGTCCGTCGTCAAACATGGTCAGCCACCGTACAGAACGGTTCTGACCCACGGGTTCATCAAGGACGAAGAAGGAAAGAAGATGAGCAAGTCCTTGGGGAACGTGGTCGATCCGCTGGAAGTGTGTTCGAAGTACGGCGCAGACGTTCTAAGGCTCTGGCTCGCGAGCAGCGATTACTTCAACGACATACGCATAAGCTACAACATACTCAAGCAGCAAGTGGAGGTTTACAAAAAGATTCGAAACACGATCAGATACCTTCTGGGCAACCTTTACGACTTCACACCGAAAGATGTCGTGCCTTACGAAAAGCTCCTGCCGGTAGATAAGTGGGCACTCGGAAGGTTGCAACAGATAATCAAGACTGTCACGGAAGCTTATGAGAGCTACGAGATATCGAAAGTGTACAACATCTTGGTGAAGTACTGCTCAGTCGAACTGAGCGCGGTGTATTTGGACATCGTGAAGGATCGACTCTACGTTGAAGGGAAGAACTCTCTCAAGAGAAGATCTGCTCA
>LDZR01001722.1_pt1 | contig 27440 bp, 25 predicted proteins | sample 615371 | NCBI WGS metagenome assembly LDZR01 (sample SAMN03408294, study PRJNA278302) | terrestrial metagenome | isolation source: oil reservoir sample K2 | place: USA: Alaska, North Slope, Kuparuk formation | collected 2013
TCCCAGCAAATTCGACCTCCTGTCTCAGTTGCTGGCCTCGGGCATCCATGCCCTCGGGTCCGCCTCCGCTTTCGGCCTCGTTAAGTTTGCCTACCGCTCGGGCTTAGTCGCTCGCTTTCAAGCCAAAGCATGGCCACACCGGCGAAAACTGGGGATGCCTCAGAGGACCTCCAGAACCGGGGCCCCGGGGTTCTGCGACCGGCCCTGGGGCCATGGATCTCACCGGGAGTTAGCCTCCTGCTCCATACCTGGGACTCCCACCGGCCCGCCGCGGTTTCTCTCGCCGGCCAAGGCCTTGGGGGCCCCGGGTCCCCAGGCGAGGATCTGCCGGAGGTCCCTAATGGCTCCCGGAGGCGGCGGCCAAGGGGTTATCCCCCGAGGTAGGCCTTCTTTACCTCTTCGCTACCCGATAGCTCCTCGGCGCTACCCGCTAGGACGATCCGCCCGGTTTCTAGAACGTAGCCCCGGTGGGCCACCTGCAGGGCGGAATGGACGTTCTGCTCCACCAGGAGGATGGTGGTCCCGCGGCGGTTAATTTCCTGGATTATGGAAAAGATCTCTTTGACCAGGAGAGGGGCCAGGCCCATGGAGGGTTCGTCCAGAAGCAGGAGCCTGGGGCGCATCATGAGGGCGCGGCCGATGGCCAGCATCTGCTGCTCCCCGCCCGACAGCGTACCAGCAAGCTGTTTCTGGCGTTCCTTCAGCCGCGGAAAGTGCCTCCAGACCTCATCCAGGGCAGAGGCCACCTCCCGGCGGTCCCTCCTGAGGTAGGCGCCCAGCTCCAGGTTTTCCAGGACCGTAAGGTTGGCAAAGATGCGCCTCCCCTCGGGTACGTGGGAGATCCCCATCCTTACCACTTCTTGGGCGGACACCCGGTGGAGGCGGCAGCCGTCGAAGATTATCTCCCCCGAACGCGGCTGTAGCAGGGCCGATATGGCCTTTAAGGTGGTGCTCTTCCCCGCTCCGTTGGCGCCCAGGAGTGTAACGATCTCCCCTTCCTTCACCTCCAGGGTAACCCCCTTGAGGGCGTGGATGGCACCGTAATATACATGGACGTCCTTAAGCGCCAGCAAGGGCCAGGGCCACCTCCTCCCCCAGGTAGGCCTCTATCACCCGCGGGTGGCGGCGTATCTCTCCCGGCGGGCCCTCGGCTATCACTTGGCCGTAGTCGAGGGCATAGATTCTTTCACAGAGGTTCATGACCATAGACATATCGTGCTCTATCAGCAGGATGCTCAGGGAAAATTCCTGCCGCAGCCACCGTATGAAATCCATGAGGGCTTGGGTCTCCTGGGGGTTCATCCCCGCCGCCGGTTCATCCAGGAGGAGGAGCCGGGGACGGGCGGCCAGGGCCCGGGCGATCTCCAGCCTTCGCTGTTCGCCGTAGGGCAAATTTTTAGCCTTTTCCTGGGCGTACTGCTTGAGGCCGAACAGCTCCAGCAATTCCTCCGCCCTGCGGCGCATTTCCCCCTCGTGCCGATAGTACGAAGGAAGGCGCAGGACGGCTCCCAGCAGCGAGTACCGGCTGTGCCAGTGGAAGGATATGGCGATGTTGTCCAGCACGGTGAGTTCGCCGAAGAGGCGGATGTTCTGGAAGGTGCGGGCCAGGCCGAGCTGGGTTATCTGGAAGGGCCGCAGGCCCACCAGGCTGCGCCCCTGCCAGAGGATATCCCCACGCTGGGGGCGGTAGATCCCCGTGAGGAGATTGAAGACCGTAGTCTTGCCGGCCCCGTTGGGGCCGATGAGGCCCACCAGCTCCCCTTCTCCAATGGTCAGGTTTACCCCGGACACAGCGGCCAGGCCTCCGAAGGCCAGGGTGAGGTCTTTAGTCTCCAACAATGCCACGGTCCGCGCCTCCTCTTGGCCGCAGGATATTCAAGGTGAGCTCCTTGTTGCCCATGAGCCCCTGAGGCCGGAAGATCATTACCGCTACCAGCAGGGCGGCGTAGATGACCATTCGCAGCAGGGCCAGGTCTTGCAGGAGGGCATTAACCAGGGTTATGGCCGCGGCCGCAATTACCGAGCCGGTCAGGCTTCCCATGCCTCCCAAGACCACCATGACGAGGATGTCGAAGGACCGGAGGAAAGAGAAGGTGGAGGGCTGGATGAGATAGAAATAGTGGGCGTAAAGACCCCCTGCCAGTCCCCCGAAGAAGGCTCCCAGAGTAAAGGCCAGGACCTTGTAGTAGGTAGTGTTAATGCCCATGGCCTCGGCCGCGATTTCGTTTTCCCGGACCGCCAGGCACGCCCGGCCGTGGGTGGAATTGATAAAGTTCTTTATGGCCACCACGGTCAGCACGGTCATGGCATAGAGCCAGGGCCAGGTGGTAAGCCGGGGAATCCCCATAATCCCCGCCGCCCCGCCTACGTACTCTATATTTACGGCCAGGCCGCGGATTATCTCCCCGAACCCCAGGGTGGCAATGGCCAGGTAATCGCCCCGAAGGCGCAGGGTGGGCAGGCCTATAAGGACCCCTGCGAGGGCGGCGGCCAGGGAACCGACCGCTAGGGCCAGGGCGAAGGGCTGCCCCAATTTAACCGTAAATATTGTGGCCACGTAGGCCCCGATGGCCATGAAACCAGCATGCCCCAGGGCGAGCTGGCCGGTAAACCCCACAATGAGGTTCAGGCTGGTGGCCAGGATCACGTTTATTCCCAGGAGCATAAGGTTTACCTGCTGGAACTTAGTGATGATGCCCTCTTCAAGGAGCCAGTCCACGGCGAAATATATGCCAATTATAACCAGAAAAATAGCTATATTTTTACTCCTGAAATAACCCATGGACGTCGCCTCGATTTTAACCCTAAACTTTTTCTACCGTATCCTTCCCCAACAGCCCCGCGGGGCGGAAGAGCAATACCAGGATCAGGAGGATAAACACCACGGGATCCCGGAGCTCGCTACTGCCGTAACCGCTTACCAACGCCTCTATGATTCCCAAAAAGAATCCCCCGGCCATTGCCCCGGGGATGATGCCTATCCCGCCGATGACCGCCGCTACAAAGGCCTTGAGGCCGGGCATCAGGCCCATAAGGGGGTGTACGGTGTTATAGTACAGACCCCACAGCACCCCGGCCACAGCCGCAAAGGCCGAGCCCAGGGCAAAGGTGACGGAAACGACGCTGTCCACATTAATACCCATTAGGGCTGCCGCTTCCTTATCGTAGGCCACGGCCCGCATGGCCTTTCCCACTTTGGTATAGTGGACGATGTACTGGAGTATGACCATAACGAGGAGTGTGAGGGCCAGGATCAAAAGTTGCATGCTGGTAATCCTTACGGTCCCCCCCAGAAGGGTATAGGTATAATTGTTTACCGTCCCCGGGGGGAAGGAGCGAAAATCCGTGCCCAGCAGCCACAGGCCCCCGTTCTCCAGGAACAGGGAAACGCCGATGGCCGTAATCAAGGCCGCCAACCGCGGCGCCTGCCGTAGGGGTTTGTAGGCTATCCTCTCGATGGCTACCCCCAGCAGGGCGCAGAAGACCACGGCCAGGACCAGGGCCGGTACCACGCCCACCTTGAGGACGGTGATGGCAAAAAACGCCACGTACGCAGCTACCATCAGTATGTCCCCGTGGGCAAAATTGATCAATTGGATAATCCCGTAGACCATGGTGTAGCCCAAGGCTATCAGGGCGTAGATACCGCCCAAGGTCAACCCGTTGATCAGCTGCTGTACTAACTCTGCCAAATCTGCCACTCCTTGTAGCCGGCCCGAGGCGTAAATCCAATGAGGGGGTAAGGTTTACCCCCTCATTGGATCCTTTAATTGTCCCTTTTGACTTAGTCCACCTTGACCTCAGGTGCCATTTTCTTAGCCTTGAGGGTCTGTTTGCCGTCAACGATGGCAATAATGGATACTTCCTTGACCGGATTATGGTTGGCGTCCATGCTAAGGCGGCCGGTTATACCCTCAAAGTCCTTGGTGGCGGCCAGGGCATCCTTGATGGCCACCGGGTCTGCCTTGCCGGCCCGTTTGATGGCATCGGCCAGCATGTAGGCGGTTTCATATCCCAGGGCGGCAAAGGCATCGGGTTCGGCGTTGTATTTCGCTTTATAAGCCTGCACGAAGGCACGGACCTTTTCGCTCGGATCGGCGGGCGAATAGTGGTTGGTGAAGTAGGTATCCTTCAGGTTATCGGCGCCCCCGGCCAGGTTAACCAGTTCGGGGGAGTCCCACCCGTCGGCTCCCATCATGGGGACCTGGATGTCGAGTTCCCGGGCCTGGGCTATTATTTTACCCACCTGGCCGTAGTAGGCGGGCACGTAGATTAGCTCAGCCCCGGCCTGGGAAGCCCTCGTCAATAGAGGACGGAAGTCCTGGTCGTTTTCGCTGAAACTTCCCTCGGCCACGATTTCGCCGCCCAGCTTGGTGAATTCTTCCTTGAAGACCCGGTAGAGACCCTTGCTATAATCGTTACCGTTGTCGTAAAGGATGGCGGCCTTCTTGACTCCCAGTTCGTTGAAGGCGAATTCGGCCGCCACAATGGCCTGGGGCGGGTCCGTGAAGCAGGTGCGGAAGATGAAGTCGCGCACCTTCTTGGCCTGGGGATCGTAAGTCACGTCCAGGGCCGTGGCGGAAGGAGAAATCAGGGGTACTTGGTTGTCCATGGCTACAGGTATGCAGGCCTTAGTGGCCCCGGTCGTGGCCGGCCCCAGAATGGCCACCACTCCCTGCTCCACCAGCTTCGAGGCTACGCTCATGGCCTCTTCGGCTTTGCTGGCGTTATCGAGGACTACGGGTTCCAGTTTCATGCCCAAGACGCCGCCGGCCGCGTTAATTTCCTCCAGGGCTAGCAGGATCCCGTTCTTAATATTCGTCCCGTAAGTAGCCACGGCGCCGGAGAGCTCCAGGTTGAGGCCCACTTTAATGGTGCCGCCTTGCTGTTCCCCTCCCTGGCCGCCGCTCCCCTGGCTCTGCTGGGCCTGTCCACAGGAGCTAACGAAGGCCAGGAGCAGCAGGGTTACTGCCAGGAAGAAAATGCTTCGCAGACTCCTCACTCCACAAGACCTCCTTTTTCTCGCCTTTGCGTGTCTCTACACACTTGGACTTATTATAAACCTGCCCGGTAAGACCTGTCAATTACCAGTCTGCAGCGCCATTTCCTGTTTTCTGCCGGTATCAGAACCCGGACCAGGATCCCGGCTCGCCAGGGGTTGCCGCAATGATGTACATGGCGTGGGACCACAGCAGGGGCCTGGCTACGGGGCCCCAGCGCCGCACCCAATACGCGTAATGCTCAGGGGAATTCAGGTTATGGGGCACCTGCTCCGGCAGCCGGCCTTCTTCGTCGGCCTGGGCGGCCACCCATTCCAGGAGGTCGCGGGCCTCCCTTTCCCTTCCTCGGAGGCGGTAGTACCAGGCCAGCCACGCCGTAAGCAGCACCCATTCCCCGCCGCCGTAGTACGTATCCTCCTTGTAGCGTTTGAGTCCTCCTCCCAGGAGGTCCTCCTCTATTTTGTCTACGGTAGTACGAAAGGTGGGGTCGTCCCAGGAGCAGACACCGAAGGGCACGGCCAGCCATAGGAGATTGGCGTCAACCCCGGGCCGGCCGGCGAACTTGACAAAATGCCCTTCCCGGCTGAATTCGGCCCTCAGCTTAGCGGGTAAATCATCCAGGACGGACAGTACCTTTTCCTCCCAGGAAGGCTCCAGCCACGGTAACGCGGCCCTTAAACCGCCGTAGATGGCCGCCCAGGTGGAAGGGTGCCGGTATTCGCCCCATTCTTCCCAGCAGTCCAGACAGGGGCGGTCCCACAGGGCGCACAGATAGGCGGTCACCAGGGAAATGGCCTCCCTGTAAGGCCGATCCGCCCTACCCTGGTGCCCGAGGTGGGAGGCCAGGCCCCACAGGTAAGTGCCGTAGCCGTCGAGCTGGAAATTTCCCCACGGTTCCCGTCCTTCTTCCCCCAGCAGAGTGTAGCGGGTGTGAAGGTAGTCTTCGTCGCCCAGGGGCCGGCTTTCCTCTGCCGCCCGCAGGGCCCGGTGGACCTTGTGGCCGTGCTTTACGATCGTCTCGGCCATGAAGGTATAAAAGGCCCCGGCAGCTTCCCCCTCTCCCGCCAGATCCAGGGCGTAGGCGATGAAGGTGCCGTCCCGCAGCCACACGTACTCGTAGGGAGGGAAAGAGGGTGCTGCGGGGAAAGCGCCCCAGGGGGTCTGGTACCCTTTAAGGATGGCCACGCTCCTCTTTAAGATACCGTCCAAGAAAATTCATCCTCCGCAGGAGATCCAGAAGGCAAAACAGGCCCTGGCCTTAAAGTATGCCGGGCCTGCCTCGTAGTTCAGGTTGTCGGCCCCTTCTCTATCCCGAAAATACGCTTTAGCTATTTTCCTTCCTCTGCTGGTGCCGCACAGGCGCCATGAACGTCTACCCTGGAGCGCCTGTCCCGGCCGGCCAAAAGGAGTCGTCCGGGGAAACACCAAAGAAGGGTAATAGTTCCCTCCTGCAGGACAAAAGGGGCGCCTCTACTGGGCGTTTTTTAGGAAGTACTGGTGGAACCGGAGATCGCCGGTCAGTTCCGGATGGAAGGCCGTGGCCAGGAGTTTTCCCTGGCGCGCCGCCACTATCTTCCCGTCCACGGCAGCCAGTACCTCCACGCCCGGACCCACTTCTTCCGCGTAAGGGGCACGAATAAAAACCCCCCGGAAGGGTTCCGATCCCAGCGGAGGAATGGATAAGTCCGTCTCAAAGCTGTCCACCTGGCGGCCGAAGGCGTTCCGCCGCACCTTCATATCCATGAGGGACAGGCGGGTCTGTTGGCTATCGATTATATCCTTGGCCAGGAGCACCATGCCGGCACAGGTACCCCAGATGGGCATTCCTTGTTCTCCCCTACGGCGTATGGGTTCCAGTAAGGAGAATTCTACCATCAACCGGCCGATGGCTGTGCTCTCGCCGCCCGGAATTATGAGGGCTTCTACCCCCTCCAGTTCCCGGGGTTTACGTACCTCGCGGCCGCGGGCACCGCAGGCCTCCAATTTTTCTATGTGCTCCCTGAAGGCCCCCTGCAGGGCCAGTACTCCTACCAGCATGGGTCCTATCTTCCTCTCCTTACCATCCGCGTTCCTGCATCCGCTGTTCCTGGCTCAAGGTGGCGATGTCGATGCCCGGCATGGCTTCGCCCAGGTCCTTGGACACTTCTGCCAGAACGTGGGGATCGTTGTAATGGGTGGTGGCAGCCACAATGGCCCGGGCCCGTTTCATGGGATCGGCCGATTTGAAAATACCCGAGCCCACAAAGATTCCATCGGCCCCCAGCTGCATCATGAGGGCTGCATCCGCAGGGGTGGCAATTCCCCCGGCCGCAAAATTCACCACCGGGAGGCGCCCCAATTTCTTGGTCTCCAGGACCAGCTCGTAGGGCGCCTGGATGTTTTTCGCATAAGTCATCAATTCTTCCTCCGGCAGGTTGACCAGCCTGCGTATCTCGGCCATTACCATGCGCATATGGCGCACGGCTTCCACCACATTGCCCGTGCCGGGCTCGCCCTTGGTCCGGATCATGGCCGCCCCTTCGCCGATCCGGCGCAAGGCCTCACCCAGGTTGCGGGCGCCGCAAACGAAGGGTACCTTGAAGGCGTGCTTGTTGATGTGAAATTCCTCGTCGGCGGGTGTGAGAACCTCGCTCTCGTCAATATAGTCTACCCCTAAGGCTTCCAGGATCTGCGCTTCTACAAAGTGGCCTATGCGAACCTTGGCCATGACCGGAATGGTTACGGCGTCCATTATCCGCAGGATAACGGTGGGATCGGCCATCCGGGCCACCCCTCCGGCAGCCCGTATATCCGCCGGCACCCTCTCCAGCGCCATGACGGCGCAGGCGCCCGCCTCCTCGGCGATCTTTGCCTGCTCGGGGGTGGTGACGTCCATAATTACCCCGCCCTTGAGCATCTCGGCCAGGCCCGTCTTTACCGTCCACGTGCCTTTTTCAGCTGCGGCCACACCCACTCCCCCCTGTATCGTTAGATTAACCCTAAGTGATTTTATAATATAAATCCCGCCGGATGCAACTGGCTTTTAGCTTGATTTAATAATAAACCCTGCCGTTAAATTTTTCTTCATGGTACCCGGGCCACGGCCATGACCCGGTCCTTTTCCTCTAAGCGCATGAGGGTGACTCCCTGGGTATACCGCCCCTGGCGGGAAATATCCGACGTTTGCAGGCGGATGAGGAGTCCCTCGGCGGTGATGAGCATGAGTTCTTCTTCCTCCCCGGCAACGACCACCCCTGCCAGGAGGCCCGTCCTGGCCGTAACCTTCATGGCTATGAGGCCCTTGCCCCCTCGTCCCTGCCGGGGATATTCTTCCAGGGAAGTACGCTTACCGAAGCCCTTTTCGGTGACCAGCACCAGATCCCGGCCGGGCAGGGCCCGGGCCATTCCCACCACCGCGTCTCCTTCCTCTAGCTTAATGCCCCGGACGCCGTGCGCTCCGCGGCCCATGGCCCGCACTTCCTCTTCCCGGAAGCGTATAATCTTTCCCTCTCGGGTAGCCAGCAGGATGTCGTCCCCCCCGCCGGTCAGTTCTACCCCTATGAGTTCGTCCTCTTCCTCAAGGTTGAGGGCTATGATCCCGTCCCGGCGGGAGGTGCGGTACTCTCTGAGGGGCGTCTTTTTCACCACCCCCTGCCGGGTGGCCATGAAAAGGTACGCATCTCCCTCGAAATCCGGAACAGCAATAACGGCCGTGATGCCTTCCCCCGGGGACAAATAGATAAGGTTAACCAGGGCCGTACCCCGGGCCTGGCGGCTCCCTTCCGGCACCTCGTGGGCCCGCATCTGGTATACTTTACCCTTATTGGTAAAAAAGAGGAGGTAATAGTGGGTGGAGGTAACGAAGAGGTGCTGGGCGAAATCCTCTTCCCGGGTGGAGAGGGCCTGGATACCCCGGCCTCCCCTCCGCTGGCTCCTGTAAGTGTCGGCAGGTAGCCTCTTGATGTATCCCCGGTGGCTGATGGTGATGACCACGTCCTCTTCGGGGACCAGGTCTTCTGCTTCCAGGGGCTCTTCTTCGGCTACGATCTGGGTGCGCCTGGCATCGGCATGCTTGGCTTTGATTTCCAGGAGTTCTTCCCGGACGATGCCCATGACTTTGGCTTCGCTGGCCAGGACCTCTCGGTAATAGGCTATCTTTTTCGTGACTTCGCGGTATTCTTCTTCTAATTTTTCCCTCTCCAGGGCGGTCAGACGCTGGAGTCTCATATCCAGAATAGCCTGGGCCTGTTTTTCGCTTAAGGAGAAATTTTCCATAAGGGCCTTACGGGCGGTGTCCGCATCCCGCGAGCGCCGGATGGTGCGGATGACGGCGTCCAGGTACTGGAGGGCTATGCGCAAACCCTCCAGGATGTGGGCCCGGGCTTCGGCCTGGTTCAGCAGATAGCGGGTCCGCCTGGTAACTATATTCTTCTGGTGGAGGAGGTAATGCTCCAGCATCTCCTTCAGATTAAGTATGCGGGGCCGCCCGTCCACCAGGGCCAGCATAATGACGCCGAAGTTTTCCTGCATCTGAGTGTGCTTGTAGAGCTGGTTTAGGATCACCCGAGGCTGGGCATCGCGCTTGAGTTCCACTACCACCCGCAGCCCCGTGCGGTCCGATTCATCCCGCAGGTCGCTTATGCCCTCGATCTTCTTTTCCCTCACCAGTTCCGCAATGGTTTCGATAAGGCGAGCTTTGTTAACCTGATAGGGCAGCTCGGTGATGACAATTTGGTGCCGCCCTCCGGTTAAGGGTTCCACGGTGGCCCGGGCCCGGATTCTAATATTGCCCCGCCCCGAGCGGTAGGCGTTCCTGATGCCCTCTTTCCCCAGGATAATCCCGCCCGTAGGGAAATCGGGCCCCTTGACCACCGCCATAATCTCCTTGAGGCCGGCTTCCGGTTTTTCGATGAGGAGCACCAGGGCATCGATGATCTCCCCCAGGTTGTGGGGAGGGATGTTGGTGGCCATGCCTACGGCAATGCCCGACGATCCGTTAACCAGGAGGTTGGGGAACCGCGCCGGCAGTACTACCGGTTCCTTTAAGGTGCCGTCATAATTGGGGATGAAGTCTACGGTGTCCTTTTCGATGTCGGCCAGCATGGCCAGGGCCAGGCTGGAAAGCCTGGCCTCGGTATACCTCATGGCCGCCGGGGAATCCCCGTCCACGGAGCCGAAGTTTCCGTGGCCGTCGATGAGGGTGTACCTGCTGGCGAAATCCTGGGCCATGCGCACCATGGTTTCGTATACGGCGGCATCCCCGTGGGGGTGATACCGGGCCAGAACATCCCCCACCACCCGGGCCGATTTTTTGTACGGCTTGTCGGGGGTCATATTGGCCTCGTACATGGCGTAGAGGATCCGGCGATGGACCGGCTTGAGGCCGTCCCGGACGTCGGGAAGGGCGCGCCCTACAATGACGCTCATGGCGTAGTCGATGTAGGAGCGCTTCATCTCTTCTTCGATCTTCACCGGCAGGACGGTACCGATTCCGGTGTTTTCAACCGCCAAGGGCTGCCACTCCTTTTAGTTAAATATCCAGGTTGCGCACCTCGTGGGCGTGTCTCTGGATGAAATCCCGCCTCGGCTCTACCCGGTCTCCCATAAGGATGCTGAAGATCTGGTCGGCGGCCACGGCATCCTCAAGGGTGACCCGGAGGAGGGTGCGGGTGGCGGGATTCATGGTCGTTTCCCACAGTTGTTCGGGGTTCATTTCCCCCAGGCCCTTATAACGCTGGATCTCCCAGCGCTCTCCGTTCCGGGAGTTCAGGAAGCTCTCCAGGGCCTGATCGCTGTAAAGGTAATGGACCTCTTTTCCCCTGGACACCTTATACAGAGGGGGTTGAGCGATATACACGTATCCCTTTTCTATCAGCGGCCTCATGTAGCGGTAGAAGAAAGTGAGGAGAAGGGTGCGGATGTGGGAGCCGTCCACATCGGCGTCGGCCATGAGGATGGTCCGGTGGTAGCGGAGTTTATCCAGGTTGAAATCCTCTCCTATGCCCGTCCCCAGAGCCGTGATGATGGCCCGGATCTCCTCGTTGTTCAGAATCTTGTCCATCCGCGCCTTTTCCACATTCAAAATCTTACCCCTGAGGGGCAGGATGGCCTGGAACCGGCGGTCCCTCCCCTGTTTCGCCGAACCCCCCGCCGAATCGCCCTCCACCAGGAAGAGTTCGGTCTGGGCCGGGTCGCGGTGGGTGCAGTCGGCCAGCTTGCCGGGAAGAGCGGTGACCTCCAGGGCACTCTTGCGCCGGGTCAGCTCCCTCGCCTTGCGGGCGGCTTCCCGGGCCCGGGCCGCGGTAAGGGCCTTGTCCAGTATCCGCCGCGCCACGCCGGGGTTCTCCTCCAGGAAGGAGCTCAAGTACTCCGCCACCAGTCCCTCCACGATACCCCTTACCTCTGAGTTGCCGAGTTTCGTTTTGGTCTGGCCCTCGAACTGGGGCTCCTTCACCTTAACGCTGATGACGGCCACCAAACCCTCGCGCACGTCTTCCCCGGAAAGGTTGGCCTCGTTTTCCTTCAGTAGATTAAACCGCCGGCCGTAATCGTTGATGACCCGCGTTAAGGCCGCCTTAAAGCCCGCCTCATGGGTCCCGCCCTCCGCGGTATGGATATTATTGGCGTAAGACAGGATTAGCTCGTTATACCCATCGTTATACTGGAGGGCAACCTCCACCTGGATCTCATCCCTGGTGGCGTCGAAGTAGAAGGGCCGGGCGAACAATACGTTTTTGTTCTTGTTCAAGTGACGCACGAAGTCGATGAGGCCACCGTTCTGCTGATAGACCTCCTCCCGGTTCCGCCCTTCGTCCCGGAAAAGGATCTTAAGGCCCCGGTTTAAAAAAGCCAGCTCCTGCAGACGTTTGGCGATAACCTCTGGGTCGAATTCCACTGTCTCGAAGATTTCGGGATCAGGGCGAAAAGTAATAGACGTTCCCGTACCCTTGGCCCTCCCCGTAACCTCGAGCTCGGTAGCCTTGCTGCCGCGGCGGTAGAGCTGCTCATACACCTTGCCGTCCCTTTTGACCTTCACCACAAGCTCGCTGGACAGGGCGTTGACCACCGACAGCCCCACGCCGTGGAGGCCTCCGGCCACCTTATACCCGTTGCCGCCGAACTTGCCCCCGGCGTGGAGGATAGTGAGGGCCACCTCTACCCCAGGCAGACCCGTCTGTTCGTGGATGTCCACCGGGATTCCCCGGCCGTTGTCGGCCACGGTGACTCGCCCGTCCCGATGGAGGACCACCTCCACTCGGGTACAGAAACCGGCCAGAGCCTCGTCAACGCTGTTGTCCACGAGTTCGAACACCAGCTGGTGCAAGCCCCTAGACCCGGTATTGCCGATGTACATACCCGGCCGCCGTCGTACGGCCTCCATACCCTCCAGTACCTGGATCTGGCTGGCGTCGTAGACGGGAATATTTTCTTTTTCCTCCATTTTCTTCCTCCCGTAGTCCTTTAATACCCAGGAAGAATATTACCACAATAGCTTTTCGGCGACAATGCGCCCCCTTCCCGTGCCTTCGGGCCGGTGCCCTTATTATTCTTTTCCCGCGTCGCGGCCCCTTTGCGACGTCTCCCTCGGCGGTTAACTATGCCTTGAAAATCGCCGCTAGGTCGGCGCACTTCTTAAGGGCCGCCGCCCTGCGGCTCAGGGTTACCGGAGAAATGGAGGAAAAGTAGATCTTTTTATCGGACGTAACGATAAAGGATTTCACCGTCTCACCCTTCACCGGCGGACTCTTTTTGTTGGCTTCCCAGAACTCCTTGTTGGCAGCCGAACGCCCTATTTTTTCATAATCGAAGATACCCACGATGTCCTTTAGAGGTAGAAGCATATCGCCGCCGATGTGTAAATACACTCTTTCTCACCCCCGCACCTCAAGGAATGGTTTACGACGGAGATTACAAGGCGTCTCCTTTTTCCGCGCCGCAGGAGAAGACCAGGGCCTTTTCCCCCAGCTCCGGAGGTATATCTTCGGCCTGAGTGGTAGTTATAAAGGCCTGTCCCTCTCCCGCAACTACCCTTATCAATGCCCGGCGCCGCCTGGCGTCCAGCTCCGAAAAGACGTCATCCAGGAGCAGGGCCGGCCGGAAGCCCAGGACTTCGGCAAAGTACGCAGTCTCCGCCAGTTTTAAGGCCAGAACAAGGGTCCTCTGCTCTCCCTGGGAGGCGTACTGGCGGCCGCTGCGTTCGCCTATGGCCAGGGTAAAATCGTCCCGGTGGGGACCCAGAAGGGAAGCGCCGGCGCCGATTTCCTTGCCACGCTTCTCCGCCAGCTTCTTGAGCCAATCCTCTGAGGGACCAACACTTGGCCGATAATCCAGGCCCAGGGAAGAGGAACCCCCAGCCAACTCCCGGAAAAATTCATCCGCCATGACCCTTAACTTGTCCAGGACCTCCTGCCTCTTCTCCACCAAGGGTCGGCCAAAAGCCACGAGCTGGTGGTCCCACGGTTCCAGCTGATCAGCCCCCGCCTCTCCCTTTTTTATACGTTTCAGGAGTAAGTTCCGCTGGAGCAGTGTCCGGCGATAGGCCATGAGGTGATGGCAGTAGGAGCGGTCTATCTGGCATAATTCCCGGTCCAGGAACCGGCGGCGTATAACCGGCGGGCCTTTCACGAGATACAGGTCGTCGGGTCCGAAGGTTACGGTGGGAAATAACCCCAGGAGGTCCATCACACGGTGGCGGTTACCGTTAATTGTTAAGTTTTTTCTACCTTGGTGGTAGATAATTTCCATCTCCCACCCCTGGTTGCCCTCTTTCAGGCGGGCACGGAGGCGGAAGGCGGCGTGCCCGACGGTGACCAGGTCCCGGTCTTGATGGAAGCGAAAGGAACGCCCGGTAGACAGATAAGCTATGGCCTCCAGGAGATTGGTCTTGCCGGCCCCGTTGGGGCCCGTTATCACATGAAGACCGGGACCAAAGTAGAACACCCTTTCCCGGTAGTTGCGAAAGTTATGGAGGCACAGCTCGGTCAAAATGGCAGCCTGCATATCTATTTTACCCAAGCCGCACGGGCAGAATAAGGCAGTAGTAATAATCTACGCCCTCGGGGTGTACCACCAAGGGCTTCAAGGGCTCGATGAATTTGAGGAGCACTCTGTCTTCCTCGATTACCTTGAGGGCATCCAATAGATACCGTCCGTTGAGGGCCACTTCCATGCCGGGGCCGGTGATCTCTGCCGGAAGTTCTTCCTCCAACTGGCCCACTTCCGGCGTGTGGCTGAGGAGGCGGAGGGTGTCTCCTATTTCCAACCGGATAATGGGAGATTTTAGCCTGCTGTCTTCCCGTCCCAGGAGGGTGGCCCGCTCGACGGCCGTAGTGATCTCGTGGGTAGGCGCCACGACCGTAGTTTTAAAATCCCTGGGCAATACTTGGCGGTAAGGAGGGAACTGCCCGGCGAGGAGCCGGCTGTAGAACGTTAGGTTTTCCGTTACGGCGAAGATCTGGCTGGGGCCGATTATAAAGGTTATCTCGTCTCCCTCCTCCCCCGCCAGGAGGCGTGACAGCTCGGTCAGGGACTTATGGGGGATAAGGGCGTCGGTATGATCCTCTCCTGCCGTCGGTTTTATAGTCGTCTCGTGTAACGCCAGACGGTGGGTATCGGTGGCCACCATAACCGATTTCCCCGCAGTAAAGTCCAGCTCCCACAGGAGGCCGTGGTAAATACTCCGGAGTTCTTCGCTTCCCGCGGCAATGCCTACCTTGCGGACCATCTCCCTGAATTTGGCGGAGGGCATGCTAAAGGAATAGGACCTGGAGGGTTCGGGTAGGGCGGGAAACTGGTCGGGATCCATGCTGTGGAGCTGGACCCGGGCCTGGTGGTACTCTATGGTTACTACGCCGCCTGAGACTCCTTCCATGGTTACCGGTACCGGAGGTAAGTGGCGCACCAGATCGGTGAAGATCCGCGCCGGAAGGAGAAGGCTGCCTTCTTCCTCGATCTCACACTCAAAGGAGACGATGATTCCCATCTCCAGGTCTGTAGCATGGAGGGTGAGTTTGCCGTCCCCTGCGGTCAATAATATGCCGGCCAGGGCCGGCAGGGTGCTGCCGGTTCCTATGGCGCGGTATACTTTAAGTACCGCATTCAACAGATGGGGTTGGGGACAGGATATGCGCATCGGAAGATACCTCCTCCTCCACCATCATCTATTTTTTCGATGGGTTTCGTTGTAGTGATCGTCGTAGCTGTGGAGATGTTGATAAGGCTCCTTGAGGGCTTAAGGTTAAGGGCTTTCCCTGTGGGTAACGATGTTTACGGGTTTTTTATTTGCTGTATAAGCTGGGTGATGATTTGTTGGAGTTCAGGATCTCTCTGGAGGTCGTGGCTGATCTTTTCCCACGCATGGAGTACTGTAGTATGATCGCGGCCGCCGAATTCCTCACCTATTTTGGGCAGGGAGGCGTCCGTGAGCTCGCGGGCCAGGTACATGGCTATCTGGCGCGGATAGGCGAGACTCCGGGTGCGTTTTTTGCTCTTGAATTCCTCGGGTTTTAGGTTGAAGTACAGGGCCACCTTTTCCTGGATAAAGGAGATGGTTATGGGTTTGGGCTTGGCCAGGGTTAAAGCGTCTTGAAGAATCTTTTCCACAGCTTCCAGGGTTAGTTCCTGTTGGGTCAGGGAGGCATAGGCGGCTACCCGGATAAAGGCTCCTTCCAGCTCGCGTATATTGCTGTCCACTTTCTGGGCGATAAAGAGCATAATGTCGTCAGGGAGATAGAGGTTGTCCAGGGAAGCCTTCTTGCGCACGATGGCTACCCTTGTTTCCAGATCCGGCGGCTGGATGTCGGTAATAAGCCCCCATTCAAAGCGCGAGCGCAGGCGGTCCTCAAGGGTGGGTATTTCTTTGGGTGGGCGGTCGCTGGAGATAATGATCTGTTTGCTCGCCTCATAAAGAGCGTTAAACGTGTGGAAAAATTCTTCCTGGGTGCGCTCCTTTCCTGCCAGAAACTGGATATCATCGATTAAAAGGACGTCGATGTTACGGTATTTATTGCGGAAGGAAACGGTATCGTTATCGTGTATGGCGTTGATAAGTTCGTTGGTGAACTTTTCGGAGGACACATACATAACCCGGTAGTGGGGCAGGTGTTCCCTGACGTAATGGCCTATGGCCTGCATGAGGTGGGTCTTACCGAGGCCTACGCCCCCGTAGATAAAAAGGGGGTTATACGCCTTGGCCGGGGCCTCGGCTACGGCCAGGGAGGCGGCGTGGGCGAAACGGTTGCTGTTGCCCACCACAAAGGTATCGAAGGTGTACTTAGGGTTGAGGTGGCAGAGTTGTTCGTCGCCGGATGGATGTGGAGGCTGCAAAAACGATAAATCCTCTTCCCCGGGAGGCAGGGCTATGACCTGTACACTGACGTACTGGTGAAAAACCTTCTGTAGGGTTGTCTGAAGGACGGAGGAGAAACGGCTCTGGATGTAGTCCCTAGCGAATTCATTGGGTACGGCGAGGAGCAGGGTATGGTGTTTTAAGTTAAGGGGCCTGGCTTCCCGAAACCAGGTATCTATGGTAGTGGGCGGAAGTTGTTGTTCTAGGAGTTGGAGCGCTTGTTTCCAAGCAACCTCCAAGTTTATGGGTGGCAAAGACTACCCCCCCTTGGTTGTGGATAACGAGCACAATTATATTAGCAAAGATGTGGATAAGTGGCAACCGGCGAGGGGGCCTTTTTCTTGACAGGCAGGGAAGCGGTGGGCTATAATTTAACTAAATTGCCGGCTAGTGCCCTTTTGCTTCCGAAGGAGGGCGGCACGGCAGTACGCTGTCTTATGCGTGGGGAGGGACGGGATTGAAAAGGACTTATCAGCCCAAGCGCCGGCGGCGTAAAAGGGTTCACGGCTTTTTAAGGCGCATGAGTACGAGGAGCGGTCAGCTGGTAATCAAGCGCCGCCGCCGGAAGGGTAGAAAGCGTCTAACGGCGTAGGGAAAGGGCAAGGGTTTTTATCCGTGGTCTGGAGGTTAGGATCTTGCTGCCGGCAGCCCGCAGGATAAGGTGCCCGGGTGAGTTCCGGCAGGTATATCGCCGGGGGAATCGCCTAAGCAGCCGGGCCCTGGTTCTGTACTGGCGGCCCAACCGTCTGGGAATAACCCGTTTCGGTTTTTCTGTTTCCAAAAAGATGGGGCGAGCTGTAGACCGCAACCGCAGCAAGAGGCTTCTTAGGGAGGCCTGCCACCGGCACCTGGACCGGTTTAGGGCGGGCTTCGACGTGGTGTTGGTGGCCCGGCCGGGGTTGAAGGAACTCTCCTATTCGCGAGTTGTGGAAGAAGTATTAAGCCTTGGAAAGCGGGCTAAACTAGTGTGTGATGGCGGGGATGGATAAGAAAGGAAGAAAGAGGTCTTTGTCGCCCGGGCAAACGTTGATTATCTTGCTTCTCAAGTTTTACCAGAAAGGGATTTCGCCCTTTACAGTCCCTCGGTGCCGCTTTTATCCCAGCTGTTCCCATTATGCCCTCGAGGCAGTGACCAAGTACGGTGTGTGGCGCGGGGGCTGGCTGGCGGTGAAGAGGTTGGCGAAATGTCATCCTTGGCACGGCGGAGGCTACGATCCGGTTCCGTGAGCGCTAGGCGAGGAGGTGAAGACCTGTCTGCACTAGCAGGGGCCCTTTAGGCAGCCTCTTGGGCAGGCAGGAAAAGTTGGGGGCATTAGTTGACTTCCTGTCGCAATCAATCCAATTTTTCTATAATATTACCCGGAGTCTAGGAGCACCCAACTACGGGCTGGCGATTATCTTGTTTACCGTAGCGGTGAAGGTTTTGTTGTATCCTCTAACCTACAAGCAGCTCAAATTCATGCGCCGCATGCAGGAGCTCCAGCCCAAGGCCCAGGAGATACAAAAGAGGTTCAAGAACAATCCTGAGAAGGCGCAGAAGGCCGTTTTGGAGTTGTACCAGGCGGAAAAGGTAAATCCCTTCAGCGGCTGTCTGCCCTTGCTGGTACAGATGCCCATATTGTTTGCCCTCTTTAGTGCCTTGAGGAGCTTTTTCGATCCCGCGGTCAACCCCGGGGTAAACATGGAACATGCCAATTTTCTCTGGATACCTAACTTGGGGTTGCCGGATCCTTATTATCTCCTACCGGTATTGGTAGCGGCGGCTACCTATGCCCAGCAGCGGGTTAGTACCGTTAATCCCCAGGATCAGACCCAAAGGACCATGTTGATAGTCATGCCCTTGCTCATCGGGTGGATGAGCACCCATTTTTCCGCCGGACTGGCCCTGTACTGGGTGGTCTTTAGCCTCATGGGGATCGCTGAGCAATGGCTTTTGCGCAGACAGCCGGGGCAGGTGAAGGAGGAAGTCAGCGCCAAATGAAGGAAGTGGAGATGGCGGGAAAAACCGTGGAAGAGGCAGTGGAGGCAGCCCTGAGGGTTTTAGGCGCCGGAAGGGAAGAGGTGCAGGTTGAGGTTCTGGAGGAGGGCAGCAAGGGACTGTTCGGCTTTCTGGGCAGCCGGCAGGCCCGGGTACGCGTAATTTTGCCGGACGATCCGGAAAAGTTGATAAAGGAGTTTCTGGAAGGTGTTCTTAAGGCCATGGCCGTTCAAGCCGGGATAGAGATCAGGCGCCGGGATGATTATTTACTGGTGAGTTTCCACGGCCGGGACGTGGGGATTCTCATCGGCCGTAGGGGCGAGACCCTCAATGCGCTGCAGTATTTGACCAACCTGGCGGTAAACAGGGCCCTCAAGGGAAAGGTGAAGGTGGTTTTGGATGCCGAGGGGTACCGCAAGCGCAGGGAGCAGGCGTTGATCCGGCTGGCCAGGAGGCTGTCGGAGAGGGTTAAGCGCACCGGGAACCGGGTAGTCCTCGAGCCCATGACCCCCCAGGAAAGGCGGGTTATCCATACGGCTCTACAGAACGACAGCCGGGTGATCACCTTTAGCGAGGGAGAGGAGCCCAACCGTAAGGTGGTTATTGCTCTGCGCAGGTGACTGTGAGGCCACAAGGGAAGTAAGTCTTACCCACCCAGTAATACATACGTGTATTACTGGGTTTTATATATTAAGGGCCTGTGGCAGCCGTTGCGGGCTACGTGCCTGAGGCCGGGGCAGGGCCGCGAGGGCCGCCGGCAAACCGGAGGAGGCCCCCCGGCTCGGGCGCGACCAAGGCACGGATTGCAGGAGGAAGGGGACTTGATAGAGGATACCATAGCTGCCATCGCTACTCCTCCCGGAGAGGGAGGCATCGGGATAATACGCATTAGCGGACCCGAAGCTTTAAGCATCGGCCGCGGCATTTTTCGGCCCCGTAAGGGTCCACCCTTGGGGACCGGGGAGAGCCACCGGATGCGCCTGGGCGTGGCTGTAGACCCGAAAACTGGGGAGATTCTGGACGAGGTTCTCGCCGTAGCCATGAAGGGTCCCCGTAGCTATACGGCCGAGGACGTGGTAGAAATCCACTGCCACGGAGGGCCCCTGGCCTGTGCCCGGGTTCTCCAGGCAGTTTTAAGGGCCGGGGCCCGGCTGGCCGAGCCTGGGGAGTTTACCCGGCGTGCCTTTTTGAACGGCAGGCTGGATCTGGCCCAGGCCGAGGCCATTATAAGCATTATCCGGGCGCGGAGCCGGATGGGTCTGGCCGCCGCCGTTTCCCAGCTCCAAGGAGGGCTTTCCCGGAGGGTAAGGGAGCTGAGGGAGGAGATTACGGGGGTCTTGGCGGCCGTAGAGGCCAGCCTGGATTTTCCCGAAGAAGTGGAAGAAGTGGACTCCGGGGACAAGGAGCGCCTGGAGGGGGTGAGGGAGGGGATCCGGGAGCTCCTGGCCACATGGGAAGAGGGCCGTTTGGTGAGCCAGGGTATAAAGATTGCCTTGGTGGGCCGGCCCAATGTGGGAAAATCCAGCCTCTTAAACTCCCTCCTGCAGGAGGACCGGGCCATTGTGAGCGACATCCCCGGCACGACCCGGGACACCATTAGTGAAGCCATGCAATTAGGAGGATTTCCCTGTCAGTTAATAGACACGGCGGGGATGAGGGAGGCGGCGGACGGCCTGGAGCGTTTGGGGATAGCCCGCAGCCGGGCCGCTGCGGCCGCCGCGGATGTGGTGCTGCTGGTGATAGATCTCACGGCAGGGGTGACCGGTGAAGATGAAGAACTCCTAGCAGAGCTGGGGGATAAGCCCCTGGTGGTGGTAGCCAATAAGGCCGATGCCGTGGAAGCCGTGGACGAGGAAGGGTTGAGGCGGTTTGCCGGCGGCCGGCCGTTGGTGGTGGTTTCCGCCAAGGAGGCCTGGGGTTTAGAAGCCTTGAGCAGGGCGGTGCGGGATCTGGTACTGGGCGGCCGGGTTTTGAGGAGTACCGACGAGCCTCTGCTGTTGCGGGAGCGCCACCGGGAGGCCCTGGAGAAGGCCATGGTTTCCCTGGAAGAGGCCTTGAGGGCCTGGGAGGAGGGGCTGCCCCTGGACGTGGTTAGCATCGACCTCCGGGGGGCCTGGGAGGCCCTGGGAGAGATCACTGGGGAGACGGCCCGAGAAGACCTGCTCGACCGGATTTTCAGCGAGTTCTGCCTGGGAAAATAATAGTTGTTTTTCGCCGGAATGGGGGTGAGGGGTATGTACCGTGCAGGCGAATACGAGGTCATCGTGGTCGGGGCGGGGCATGCAGGGTGCGAGGCGGCCCTGGCGGCAGCCCGCCTAGGCTGTCGGACCCTCCTTCTGACCCTTAGCCTGGAGGCGGTGGCCATGATGGCCTGTAATCCCTCGGTGGGGGGCCCGGCTAAGGGCCAGCTGGTGCGGGAGATAGACGCCCTGGGCGGTCAGATGGGCCTTAACACGGACCGCAGCCGGATCCAGATTCGCCGCCTTAATGTGGGTAAGGGACCGGCCGTCAGGGCCCTGCGGGCCCAGGCCGATAAAAAGCTTTATCAGCAACTGATGCTAGCGACCCTTTTGCGCCAGGAGAATCTGGAGGTTAAGCAGGCTACGGTAACCGGAATAGGGGTGGAAGGGGGGCGGGTCCGGGGGGTTATCACTCGGAGCGGTGCCTTTTTCGAGTGCCGCAGTTTGGTGGTTACCACCGGCACCTATCTGCGGGGCCGGATCATCATGGGAGACGTGGCCTATGAGGGCGGACCCAACGGCCAGTTTCCGTCCGTGGAACTGGCCCACAGCCTGCGGGAACTGGGGCTTAAGATGGGACGGTTCAAGACGGGGACGCCTCCGCGGGTAAACCGGCGTTCGGTGGACTTTGGGCGCATGGTGGAGCAGCCGGGCGACGAGGGGCCCCTGTATTTTTCCTTCTGGGAGGAGACTCCTGGAAGGCCCAATGTTTCCTGCTGGCTCACCCATACCAATGAGCGGACCCATGCCATTATAAGGGATAACCTTTACCGGGCACCTCTGTTCAGCGGCGTTATTGAAGGTCAGGGTCCCCGCTACTGCCCTTCCATCGAGGACAAGGTGGTGCGCTTTGACCGGCCGGCCCACCAGGTTTTTTTGGAACCCGAGGGATTGAGCACCGAGGAAATGTACGTCCAGGGCCTGTCTACCAGCCTTCCCGAGGATGTGCAGCTGGAGATCCTCCGCACCATCCCGGGCCTGGAGAAGGCGGAGATGGTGCGGCCGGGATATGCCATCGAGTACGATTACGTGGATCCCACCCAACTCAAGCTGACCCTGGAATGCAAAGGGATCCCCGGTCTCTTTCTGGCCGGTCAGATAAACGGAACCTCCGGGTATGAGGAGGCCGCCGCCCAGGGATTAATGGCGGGGATAAACGCGGCGTGCCGGGCTCGGGACCGGGAAGGCCTGATCATCGGACGCTCCGAGGGTTACATCGGGGTACTGATCGACGACCTGGTCACCAAAGGGGTCACGGAGCCGTACCGACTCCTCACCTCGAGGGCCGAGCACCGGCTTCTCCTGCGGGAGGACAACGCCGATCTCCGCCTGGCAGAGAAGGGCTACCGGGTGGGCCTCCTGGACGAAGGGCGCTTTGAGCGCTTCTGCCGGAAGAGGGAGGCCATAGAGAGGGCTTTGGAGGAACTGCGCCAGAAGTACGTGGGCCCGGAGGACGAGGATTTGGCTGAGCTCCTGGGCGAAAGAGGAGAAACGGCCCTCAGGGGGCCGGCGATGATTTCCGACCTCCTTAAACGGCCGGGCATTACCCTGGCCGATCTCCAGGAAAGGGGATTGGTGGCGAACATGGATCCCGCGGTGGCCGAACAGGTGGAGATCTCGCTGAAGTACGAGGGGTATATCGCCAAGGAACGTGCCCAGGTGGAGCGCATGGTCAGACTCGAAGGAAGGAGAATCCCGGAGGATCTGGATTATCGCCTCGTGCGGGGTCTATCCAAAGAGGGCCTGGAGCAGCTGTCGCGGGTGCGGCCGGAATCTATCGGCCAAGCTATGAGGGTTCCCGGGGTTACCCCCGCCGACATTAACGTCCTGCTGGTGTATTTGGAGCAGCGGCGGCGGGAACACGGGAGGGCGTCAGGTTACTGATGGAGGATAGAGAACTGGGATCGTTCTTAGAGGAGCAGGGATGGAAGTTGGAAGGGCGGAAGCTGCGGCTCCTCTCCGCCTTTGGTCGGCTCCTCCTGGAGAGGAACCGGGAGCTGAATCTGACGGCTGTGAAGGAGGAGGGGGAGCTGTGGCGCAAGCACTTCCTGGATTCCCTGCTCCTTTTTGCTGCGGTGAAGGTTTCCCGTGGGGCCAGGGTGGTAGATGTTGGCAGCGGCGGCGGACTGCCGGGTATGGTATTAAAGATATACCGGCCCGATCTGCAGGTAACCCTGGTGGAGGGCACCAGGAAAAAGGCGGAATTTTTGTCTTGGGCCGTACGGGAATTGGGCCTCGAGGGGATAAGATGTGTATGGGCCCGGGCGGAGGAGATAGGCCGGCACCAGCAATTTCGGGAGGGATTCGACCTGGCCACGGCCCGGGCGGTGGCCGAACTGGCCGTGGTGCTGGAGTTTTGCCTTCCCCTGGTGAAAGTAGGGGGCAGGGTGGTGGCCTATAAGGGCCCCCGGGCGGAGGAGGAGATCCTGAGGGCCGGCCGGGCCCTTGTCCTGCTGGGCGGCGAGGTGGAAAGGGTGTGGCGTGGACGGCTGCCGTGGGGCGGGGAGGAGAGGCGGCTGGTGGTGGTGGTAAAGAGGGCCGGGACGGATCCGCGCTACCCCCGGCGGCCGGGGATCCCGGAGAAAAGACCGCTTTAGGAAGGGTTGGAATTCTGTTATAGTAGCCTTAGGAGAGGTAGAAGGTAGAATTCTTAGTGGAGAGGGAGAGAAGGGGATATGGGCAGGGTTATTGCAGTGGCCAATCAAAAAGGGGGGGTAGGAAAAACCACCACGGCGGTTAACCTAGGGGCTTCCCTGGCCGAGGCGGGTAAAAGGGTACTCCTGGTGGATATCGATCCCCAGGGGAATGCCACCAGCGGCCTGGGAATCAACAGGGTTAGGCTGGAGCATTGCATGTACGATGTCCTAATCGAAGGGCTTCCGGTAGAAGGGGTTATTACGGCTACTGCCATTTCCGGGCTGGAGGTTGCCCCGGCGACCATTGAGCTGGCGGGCGCGGAGGTGGAGCTGGTGGGGGCCGTATCCCGGGAGGGGAAGCTGAGGCGCGCCCTGGAAAGTGTGCGGCAGTCCTACGATTACATATTGATCGACTGTCCGCCTTCCCTCGGCCTCCTCACCCTTAATGCCCTTACGGCGGCCGACCGCGTGCTGATACCCATCCAGTGCGAGTACTACGCCCTCGAGGGATTGGGCCAGCTAATGAATACTGTTCAGCTGGTGGCCCGCCACTTGAATCCCAGTTTGGAGCTGGAAGGGGTGGTCCTCACCATGTTCGATCCCCGCACGAACCTATCCCTCCAGGTTGTAGACGAGGTCAAGGCCTACTTTGGAGATAAGGTGTTCCGGAGCATTGTTCCCCGCAACGTCAGGCTTTCTGAAGCTCCCAGCCACGGAATGCCTATTACGACCTATGATCCCCGTTCGCGGGGGGCCGAGGCCTACAGGGAGTTGGCCCGGGAGGTGATGGCCCATGGCTAAAAGGGGATTAGGGCGGGGGTTGGGTGCCCTTTTGCCGGAAAGGACGGCGGACGGGGGTGATATCCAGCAACTCCCCGTAGATGCCATTGTAGCGGGGCGCCACCAGCCGCGGGATGAATTCGACCAGGAAAAGCTGGAAGAGTTGGCGGCCTCCATCCGGCAGCACGGGGTCATCCAGCCGGTGGTGGTCCGGCCCCGCGCTGACGGCCTGTACGAGCTGGTGGCCGGTGAGCGGCGCTGGAGGGCCTGCCGCCTGGCCGGTATCAAAGAGATTCCTGCCGTGGTACGAGATCTCAACGAGAGGGAGATGGCCGAGGTAGCCCTCATCGAGAATCTCCAACGGGAGGACCTCAACCCCTTGGAGGAGGCCCGGGCCTACCGGGCCCTCATCGAGGAACACGGCCTTACCCAGGAGGAGGTGGCCGCCCGGGTGGGCAAGAGCCGCCCGGTAATAGCCAATGCCCTGCGGCTCCTGCAGTTGCCCTCGGCCGTGCAGGAGATGCTCCGCCGGGGAGAGATCACTGCCGGCCATGCCCGGGGTTTGCTGACCCTGGAGGATGAGGGTTCTCAGGTGGAACTGGCCGCCCGGATAGCGCGGGATAATTTGAGCGTCCGTCAGGTGGAAGAACTGGTGCGTAAGCTGCAGGGGAAGGGTGCCAAGGAGAGGCGGTCCCCGGGGAGGCTCGGTAGGAGTAGCACCGGTGGTCGAGAAGAAGATTGGTCCCTGGCGGAGATCGAAGAGGCGTTAGAGGAGAGACTGGGAACGGTGGTTAAGGTACGACGCTTGCCCCAGGGGGGACGAATTGAGATTTATTTCTACGGCGAGGAGGACCTCAACCGGCTGGTCGAAGAACTTAGGGGCAGGGACTAGGAATGAACGGCCTTATTTATGTTTCACGTGAAACATACAGAGGTCGGAAGCGAATGATCGCCAAGGTTATCGATGTCCCGACAATCCTGCCGGGCACGGCGGCCGAACGGGTGCCGTGCCAAGACCTGCTCCCTCAAGGCACCGGAAACAATCCTTCAATCCCCGGCCCTAGGGCTGCCAAGTAAGACGTACGGATGTCCCTCACGAAATAGCATCCTCAGCAGACACTAAACCCCGGCCCAAGGGCAGGCGAACACCCCTCGGGCCGGGGTTTGGAGTCGTCCGGCTCTTCGCGGCAGGGGGAAACCGTTGCGGGCTAAAACTAATCTCGACGCACGAGGCCGGGCGGCGGACCCTGGGACCGGGCGGCTGCCAGGGCCGCCAGGTAAACTTCCTTAAGGGGCACGCCCCGGCTTTCGGCGACGCGGCGGCAGGATTCGAATTCGGGGGCCACATTAAAGAATGTCTGCCCCCCGGCACCATCGGGCGGGGCGCCCCATTTAACCTCTACCGGGCCGTAGGGCGTCTGGACGGTTACTATTTCCCTGGGGACCACCACCCGGTCTTCCGTACGGATGCGGACTCCCAGGGTGGTGGAATGGCGGAAAAGGACGGAGGCAATTTTCGGGAGGGCATCCCCGGAGCAGAGGGCGGTGACGACTACCCCCGGACGCCCCTTCTTCATGTACACGGGAGCGAAAAAGGCGTCAACGGCCCCGGCGGAGAGGAGCTGCTCTAAGAGGTAGGGCAGGAACTCCGGGTTCATATCGTCAACGGTGGTCTCCACCACCATCACCTTCTCAGTTACCCTGCGTTCCCCTACAGATTCGCCTATGAGGAGGCGCAGAAAGTTAGGCCGCGGCAGGGCCGTCTTTCCCGCCCCGTAGCCGCACGCCTGGAGCTCCATGGCAGGCGGGGGCCCGAAGGCCCGGGCGAGGGTGGTAATGAGGGCGGCGCCGGTGGGTGTTACCAGCTCAGCCTGGAGGTCGGACCCGTACACGGGACAACCCTCCAGGAGGTATACGGTGGCCGGCGCCGGGACCGGTAGATGGCCGTGGCTGCACCGCACCGAGCCCGATCCCAGGGGAAGGGGCGATGCGTACACTTGTTCCACCCCCAGGGCATGGAGGCCCCAGCAGGTCCCCACGATATCCACGATGGCGTCCACGGCGCCCACCTCGTGGAAGTGCACCTGGTCGGGCTCGGTGCCGTGGACCCGGGCCTCGGCCGTTGCCAAACGCCTGAAAACGGCGGCCGTTTTCTCCTTTACTTCCGGGGGCAGCGAAGACGAATCGATAATCTGCACCACCTCCGCCAGGTGGCGGTGGGGCTGGGGTTCCTCCACTTTTACGAGGACGTCGGTGCCGACCAGGCCGTGCTGCCTGGAGGGCCGGACCTCAAGGTCCCAGCCCTTAAGGGGCAGGGATGCCAGCCCGGCCTTAAGTTCCTCTGCCGGGAGGCCGCAGGCTAGGAGGGCGCCCAGGCACATATCCCCGCTAATGCCGGAGAAGCAGTCAAAATAGGCCACCTTCACTTCAGAATTCCCCCTTCCCGGTGGAGGGCAGGACCTCGTTCATGCTCCCGGTCCGGTAGCCCTCCACATCCAGGGTTATATAAGTAAAGCCGAGGTCTTTAAGGGCGGCGACGACCCTCTCCCGCACCCCCGGGCCCACAAGGAAGGGAAGGGCGGCGGCCTCCACCTCCAACCGGGCCAAGGTGCCGTGGTGGCGCAGGCGCACTTCCCGGAGCCCCAACCCGCGCAGGAAGGCCTCTCCGGCCTGTATCTGGGCTATTTTTTCCCTGGTGATGGGTTCCCCGTAAGGTATGCGGGAGGAAAGGCAGGCCATGGAGGGTTTGTCCCACGTAGGCAGGCCGTAGTAACGGGAAAGCTGCCGTACCTCCTCCTTGGTGAGGCCCACCTCCAGGAGGGGGCTCCTCACTCCGTGGGCCTGGGCAGCCCGCATCCCCGGCCGGTAGTCGCCGGTATCGCTGGCATTGGTGCCGTCCAGGACGGCCGCCAGGCCCCGGGAGGAGGCGATATCCTTCAGAAGGGCGAAGAGTTCACTCTTACAATGATAGCACCGGTCGGCGGGATTGGAAGTAAAGGACGGGTTCTCCATTTCCCTGGTTTCCACGACCAAATGCTCCGCCCCCAATTCCCGGGCCAATTCCCGGGCCTGCTCCACCTCTTCCGGAGGATAGGTGGGGGAAACGGCGGTGACGCCCAGGACCCGAGGTGCCGCCTCTAGGGCCACCCGCAGCAGGAGGGTGCTGTCCACCCCGCCGGAGAAGGCCACCAGGACACTTCCCAGGTTCGAGATCTCCTCCTTCAATCGCTCCAGCTTCGCGGCCAGTTCTCCCGGAAGCATATTTTTCCCCCTTTTTGCCACTGATCATATCCCAGGGGCGGAAGGAATGTCAATGCTGCTGACGCAGCGGCCTTTACCGTCTTACGGCACGGAGGAACCGGGAAATGAGGGGCAGACGTTCCTGCCGCCGAGCGGCACCGGCAGAAGGATGAAAACAACGGGCCGGCATTTCTCTTGAGCCGGCGATTTGGTCCGAGCGGATGAGCAGCCTTGGCGAAG
>LDZR01000627.1_pt1 | contig 27408 bp, 25 predicted proteins | sample 615371 | NCBI WGS metagenome assembly LDZR01 (sample SAMN03408294, study PRJNA278302) | terrestrial metagenome | isolation source: oil reservoir sample K2 | place: USA: Alaska, North Slope, Kuparuk formation | collected 2013
GGTGGATATCAAAAAACGTTATAGAGTTAGATGTCGTATAGCAACGCTGAAAGGAGAAATAATAGGTCAACATGGATCTATAACAGGCGGAGAGGTAGAATTAGAAAGATCAGACTCACTCGTTAAGAGAAAGATCAGACTTTCAGAAATAGCAAACCAGAGACGTGAGCTTTCTTCGCTGGAAAAATTGCACGAGCAAAAAATTAATCAGATAGAAGAAGAAACCAGATCACTTTTGAATCAGGAAAGAGTAGTGGAGAGAGAACTGACAAATGCCATTGCTGAAGGCAGCTCAACAAGAAGAATGGTTGAAGAATTGAATAAAACTGTCGAAGAACTGAACAAAGAGATAGAGTCAATGGACCAGCTTCGCAGGAATTATGCCATAAAATCCGAAGGAATGAGAAGCCGAAGAGAACAGATTATTTCTGAATTAAGCGATTTATCTAACCAGATTGGAATATACGAAGAAGAGTTAAAAAAATTCGATGAACAACTATCTCACGAAAGAAATATCCTTGAGGAGATTTCGACGCAATTCTCAGAATTGAAGGCAGAACTTACGAATTTGCTGGAAAGAAGAGTTCATTATGAATCAGAGCTGAGAAAGCTGAAAGATGAAAAGCAAAAGTTAAGTGAAGAATCTACCCAGCTGAATTCACAAATAAAGGAAATTGAGGGGGAAATAGACCGATTAAAGCAGATATTGCTTGATAATCAGAGAGAAATAGAGACAATCAAGAAAGAAACAGAAAACCTTTTTGAAACTATGAAAATGCAGAGGAGCGACAAAGATCAGAAATTTAATAAACTTAACGAACTGGAGAAAAAAATGCAGCAGATGAAAGAAGACAGAGAAAAATTAAGAGATTATTTGCATCATTTAGAATTATCGATTCAGGAGAGTCAGGCAAAAATAGATCAGCTGATAAATGAAGTGGATAGAGAAACCGCTATGAATACCGAGGAACTGTCAGGAGATGTGCTCGAATCACTGAAAAATGAGCTTGAAGATCTTCAAAACAAAATAAAATATCTCGGGCCGGTTGACGTAACAGCAATAGATGAATTTAATCAGGTGGAGCAGAAGTTCAACGATTTAACTATGCAAAAAAAAGATCTCCAGGATGCGCAGGAGAAGATAATTAATCTTGTAAAGCGTACAGACGAGGAAGCACGTAACAAATTGCTCGATATCTATGAACAAGTCAACACGAAGTTTAATTATTTTATATCCCTTCTTTTCAGCGGGGGAGAGGGAGAGATAAAACTTGAACCAGGTAAAGATATACTCGAAGCAGGTGTGGAAATATCTGTGCGCAAACCTGGAAAAAGGATACAGAAGTTACAACTACTCTCAGGCGGTGAGAAAGCCCTCGTTGGAATAGCCTTGCTGTTTTCCTTGCTTGAAGTCAAACCAAGTCCATTCTATGTTCTGGATGAGATAGATGCTCCACTTGATGAATTCAATGCCGAAAGATTCAAAAGACTTCTTGAGGATGGATCGAAGAAAGCGCAGTTCTTAATAATCACGCATAATAAAGTAGTTATGGAATGTGCCGATCTGTTACAGGGAATAACAATGATAGATGGCGTCTCAAATGTTCTGCCCGTTGAAGTTGAAAACATGGCTGTCAGGGAGTGAAGAAGTTGTCGGAAAAGTTGTTGAGCAGACAGGAAATTTTTAGAGGGAAGATACTCACTCTTTGTGTTGATGAAGTTCTGCTGGAAAACAATAAAAAATCAGTGCGAGAAGTGGTTTATCACCCTGGTGCTGTTGCAATATTACCAATTTTGAATGATGGATGCATAATTCTCGTCAAACAGTTCAGATACCCTATAGGTAGAGAACTCTTAGAAGTTCCTGCTGGAAAACTGGATCGTAACGAAGACCCATTAAGCTGTGCTAAACGAGAATTAGAAGAAGAAACTGGTTATAAATCTGAATCGCTTGAGTATTTCGGAAGCATATATACAACCCCGGGATTTTCGAACGAGCAAATACATCTGTATGTTGCAACAAATTTGACAAAAGGACATCAAAATCCGGATGAAGACGAGTTGCTATACATTTCTGTGGTTCATCAAGAAAAAGCTATCTCGATGTGCTTTAACGGCGAAATCGTTGACGCAAAAACAATCGCCCTCATTATGTTAGCGCACAAAAAAGGAGTGATTTAATATGGTAAAAGTCACCGTGGACGGAAAAGAGTCTGTTTTCAATGTTTCAGATTTTGAAAATTTTGGAAAACTTTACGATGAATTATCACCGAAGGGCAAGGTTCTCAAACATCTGATTATCAACAATGTTGAGATTCCTGCTCAGAAAGTCTCAGAATTGAGAAATTCAACTTTAGAAGAAGATACAAATATAATTATGGAATTTGTTACTCCCTCAGAATACCTTGTGGAAATTCTTCCTGGAGTCATAGACTATGTGAAAACAGCTGTAAAACTCTTACCGAACGTCGCCGAATCTTTAAGATATGGTCAAACGAAATCTTTTAAAGACATAGAAAGTCTTTCAGATAGCATATCTGCCCTTGACAGCCTCAGACAGAGTATTCGCAAAATAACTGTAGTACCAGAGCCAGACACAACAGATGTGTTATCAAGATTAAGAAATTTTTTGAAATGTCTTGAAAAGCAAGACAAAGAAGATATTGCCAACGCTGTTGAAAATGATTTGCCAATCGTGTTAAAGTTTTACCAAGAATTTTTTCAAAAAACCCTTGAGAAACTTCGGGAGGAAGGAACATGAAAGATTCTTATATAGAAAATTCTGTAAAAACAGCCAGCCCGGCAAAGCTCGTTGAAATGCTTTACGAAAAAGGAATAGAGGTTCTCAAAGATGCAAAGGGATTTTTCAAAGAAAATAATTTTATCGCAGCAAATGAAAAAATTAAGAGAGCTCAAGATATAATAACTGAACTGAACATATCTCTGGATATGGAAAAAGGTGGCGAGATCGCAAAATCGCTCAGATCCCTGTACAATTATATGTATAGAACATTGATAGAATCAAATTTAAAAAAAGATATTCAGAAACTCGACGAAGTGATTTACTATTTTGAGCAGCTTCTGGACGTATGGAAGACTGCGATGAAATCTACAACAGTCAAACCAAATGAAAACGATCATCACCTGAATATCTCCATATAGGTTAGAGGTGGTGGAATAATGGAATCTGTCAAGTTGTTGACAGAGTTTTCGATTGTCAAATTTCTCAGCCTCGTTAACGAGGTTTTTAGCGATTACCCTGTGCCGGTTAACTGGGATACATTCAGTTTTAACCTCGATGCACGTGAAAATTCTATCTCCATGGAGAATTCATTTATATTTTTAAAAGATGACGAACCAGCTGGCTTTATAGTATGTTGTGTCAGAAAGGATAAGGGAAGAATAGATTCCATGGGTGTGATAAAAAGCGAAAGAGGAAGCGGACTCGCTTACAGAATGCTTGAACATGCACTCGAAGCTTTGCGCTGGAAAAAAGTCAGAACCGTAACGCTCGAAGTACTTGAAAGTGAGCTGAGAGCTGTCAGATTTTATGAGAAAAACGGATTCAGAATTTCGCGAAAACTCTTCACAATGATAAAAGAAATTCAGCACCCCACGACAAATGTAAACTTTCTAAAAGTAGATCCAAGATGGATCCATCAAGCTTCTGTAGAAGCCATGATATCTCTTCAACGCAATCCAAACTGGCAACGTGAACCTGCAACACTTCTGCTTGCTGGCAACAGGTACAAAACAGCAAGAACGACATTAATGAGAACCGTTGGTTATGTAGTATGGGGTTCAACAGAAAAAAGCGTATTTATAGTGGATTGTGCCCCATTGAAGCAACCAGAGATTTATGATCGTCTGCTCAATGAAGCAGTCAATTTCGTCTGTGCAACTGAAGGGAAAAACATATGCACAATTGCAAATGTACCAGAAAACGACCCGATGTTTTCAGCAGCAACAAACAACGAATTCAAAAAAGTTTTAACTCAACTTGAGATGACATTACATCTCTATTGAGAGGTGAACTAAGTGTTAGTGTTGTTTTTAAACAAAACAAACAAACACTGGGTAGAGAGAATAGAAGAATTTAGACTTAAATTTCCAGAAATTGCTTTCGAAGGCTATTTTTCTTCACCTGACGCACGCTCTTTGATAAAAGAAGCAAATATAGTGATTGCAGCAAGGCTAACTGAAGAAGAAATCCTTTCAGCAAAAAACTTGCAGGTGATAATTGTACCCATGGCAGGTGTCAATGCACTCAATTGGGAGGCAATAAATAAAAGGGGAATAATGGTAAGCAACTGTCATGAAAATGCACCTGCAGTTGCAGAAAGAGCCATGGCTCTGGCTCTTTCACTGCTTGGAAGGATAGTTGAATTCGACCAGGATTTAAGATATGGCGTGTGGCATGGCTATTCCGTCGGTTCACCGGAGCAGGATTACTGGACTTCTCTTAGAAACAAAACTGTATGCATAGTTGGTATGGGACATATCGGAAAAGAAATTTCAAAGCTCCTGCATCCTTTTAATTGCAAAATAATATCGGTTAGAAAATCCGCACCTTTTGAGCATTCCTGCGTGACATCCAATATTGATTGGGCTATTGAACAGAGCGATTTGATTTTTATAACAGTTCCGTTGACCAGGGAAACCAGAAATCTTCTCAATCGCGAAAGGCTGTACAAAATGAAGGGAAAATACCTTGTAAATATATCAAGAGGCGAAGTGATTGACGAAAAAGCACTTTTTGAAGTTCTCAAAGAAAATATTCTTGCCGGCGCAGCTATTGATACATGGTATCAATATCCAAAATCACCAGACGAAATTGTGCTGCCAAGCAGATATCCACTGAATACACTTAAAAATGTCATATTTTCACCGCACGTCGGTGGATATACTATCGACGGAGTAACTGGCTTGATGAATGAAACACTTTTCATACTGGAGGAATATCTGAAAAGAGGAAAACTAATAAATCAGGTTGATCCAGGAAAGGAGTATTGAAAAATGCTCAGCAATGAAATAATATGGTTTGCAGAAATAGCAATCGTCCTTGGAAGCTCAATATTAGCTTTCAGGATATTCGGTAAATATGGATTGTACACAGTTGTGGTCACAACAACCATTGTATGCAATCTCCAGGTAGTGAAACTTGTCGAACTTTTCGGCTTAACCGCCACACTTGGTAACGTTGTGTACGGTGCAAGCTTTTTTGCAACAGATCTTTTAAGCGAATTATATGGAAAAAAGGAAGCGCAGAAGGCTGTTTGGCTTGGGTTTACCTCTCTTCTCTTGACCACCATCTGGATGCAGATTAGCCTTTGGTACAGAGCATCTGCAGCTGATTTAGCAGATCCACATCTCAAATCAATATTCACTCTAATGCCGAGAATAGCTATTGGGAGCTTATCTGCATATCTTGTCTCCCAGCATCACGATGTGTGGGCTTACCACATGTGGAAAAAATTGACAAAAAACAGGCATCTCTGGCTCAGAAACAACCTCTCAACTATGGTGTCCCAGGCTATCGATACACTAGTTTTTTGCATCATAGCATTTCTTGGCATATATAACGCAAAAACTTTCACAAGCATTGTTTTTACAACATATGTACTGAAATGGCTTGTGGCTGTTTGTGACACTCCATTTATTTATTTGGCTGTGAGAATAAGCAAGGTGAAAAGCAGTGAGCAAGAACTTTGCTGAAAAATACCTGATCTATATTGTCTCAATCCTTGTTTTGGCCTTCGATGGTGCATATTTTGACGTATTTCCTCTGATAATCCCTTACATGGCTTTGGAATATCTCAAATTTAGCAAAATTGCTGATTCTTTAAGAGTCCTGGTGATTTTAACAATTCACTCTTCTTTGTGCTTTCAGAGAATAAATTTCATCTATGTATTAATTTTCGCAACTTACATATCTTTTATAATTATAAGAGAATATTTTCTCAAGCCGTTTCTACCATTTCTCATATACATCTTTTCTATTGGTTTGCTAACAATAGTAGCTGATTCCTGCTGGATAACGAGCCTGATTTTAACAACTTCGTCACTGTTCTTATGGAGGAACAAACTTGAAAAGGCTTAAAGTGATTGTTTATCTAATGGCGACCATTCCGTTTTTGATATTGCTGGCAAGGGCATTTGTGTTGCAAATTTTGCAACGCGAGTCACATCGCGAATATGTAGATTCTTTGAAGGTATATGTACGACAAATAGAAGCACCGCGCGGTAAAATTCTAACCAATGATGGATCACCAATTGCATGGGATGAAGAAGTACTGGTGGCACGTTCAACTGGACTAATGGACCCCAGCTCAGTGGAAGAAGTCGTTGGCCCAGAAAGAAAATTAAAACTCCTGCTTGGTGAAGAAATCATCGTAACAGAAGCTGAAGCAATAAAACTTCAAAAAACAGGTGTTCTTATATCCAGAAAATATATCAGAAAATACAGCAACCTTGCACCTCACGTTGTCGGATATATAGACATAGACAGAAAAGGAATGTCCGGTGTAGAAAAAGAATATGACTCCTACCTCAGAGGAACAAACGGTTACGAACTGATAAGTATCTCGCCTTCTGGTAAAACATTTGGGAGATTTTTACAGGCAGCTCCTATAGCCGGTAACAATTTGATACTGACAATAGATTCAAAAATACAAGATTACGTTCAAAAACTTTTAAAAGAATCAAATTACACCGGTACCATAATTGTCCAGGCTTCTGATGGTTCAATACTTGCTATGGCTTCAAATCCGGACTTTGACCCAAATTTGTTTGTAAACTCTATGGATCGAAGACAATGGAATGAAATTTCAAACAATCCACAAAGCCCACTTTTAAACAGAGCGATATCTGCAACATATCCACCCGGGTCTGTTATAAAACCACTGTATGCCATCGCCTACCTTGAAGAGGGTCTTGATTTAACTAAAACTGTAAATTGCAAGGGATACTTTGAGTTTGTTGGAAATTCTGGAAATGTTCTGGGAACTTACAGAGATTGGTATGTATCTGGCCATGGCGAAACTGATTTAAAAAAAGCTTTGAGGGTCTCATGCAATGTTTTCTTTTACAATCTGGCTCTGGAACTCGGTATAGAGAAAATGAAGCAATTTGCAAATTTGTTCATGCTGGACCAGTTAACCGGGGTGGATCTACCTGGAGAGCGCACCGGTTTGTTTCCAGATCCATCCTGGAAATCCAGAGTGTATAATCAACCCTGGTATCCCGGAGATACAATTCTGTGCGGAATAGGGCAGAGTTTTATAAATCTTACTCCAATTGAAGTGCTGAATTTTTTCAACGCAATAGCGAATGATGGTACATGTTACCAGCCTCATGTACTTCAACTCATTTCCAATCAACAGGGAGAAAAGATTGTCAGATATGAAAAAAACGCCTCATATAAAGTTCCTCTAAAAGACACAACGATAGACTTCTTAAAAGATTCTTTAAAAGAAGTAGTTGAATCAAATGGCAATCATTCCGAAGAAGGAACAGCTTACCAAGCCTTTAAAGGGCTAAATATTGACGTGGCAGGCAAAACAGGCACAGCAGAAACCGGTAAGCAGGGAGAAAAATCCCATTCATGGTTTGTAGGGTTCTCACCAGTGAAAAATCCCGAGATAATAGTACTCGTTATGCTTGAAAAAGCTGGCGGCGGAGGAGAAGCAGCAGCCCCACTGGCAAGGAAGGTGTTCGAGTTTTGGATGAACAATCGAAAATAATGAGATTTTTGAATGATTTTCTAAATGAAGTTGAGAAACCATCCAGGTACATAGGTGGTGAGCTAAATCAGATATTAAAAAACCCAGAAGATGTTAAGTTAAGAATTGGTTTGCTTTTTCCAGACGTTTACGAAATCGGAATGTCAAACCTTGGTTTACTCATAATATATTACGTTCTGAACAGCATTCACGATGTCTGGGCAGAGAGGGCTTTTCTTCCCTGGATTGACATGATAAACTTGATGCGCACAAAAAATATAGAACTGTTCACACATGAATCAAAGACGCCATTGCGAAATCTTGATATGATAGGTATCTCGCTTCAATATGAGCTGTCATATACAAATGTGTTGTGGGCACTTAATCTGTCAAAGATACCGATTATTGCTGAAGAACGCAGAGAAAATGACCCGATCATCGTAGCTGGCGGGCCTTGTACAGTAAACCCTGAGGTTATCGCGCCTGTCTTTGACGCAATAGTGATAGGTGACGGCGAAGAAGTAGCAGTCGAGATTGCATATAGACTAATAGAAACAAAAAATCTCCCCAGGCAAGAAAAACTCAGATCACTCTCAAAGATTAAAGGCGTTTACGTGCCAATATTCTATGTAGATTCCACACCACCTTTTCCTGCAGATAAAGATATTCCAGAAAAAATATCTCGAAGAACGATTCCTGATCTGAACAAATCTGTTCTTCCACCAAACAGAATTATTCCACATGCCCAGATCGTCCACGACAGAATCGTTGTAGAAGCAATGAGAGGCTGTACGAGAGGATGTAGATTTTGTCAGGCCGGAATGATATATAGACCAGTCAGAGAAAAATTTTCCGAAACGATGTTGAAAGAATCTTTCTCTGCTCTGTTATGCACAGGATACGAAGAACTTGCTCTATTATCACTCTCAACAGCTGATCACAGCAATATCGAAGCAATACTCAGTAAATTAAAAGAACTCCTCAAAGATTCCTGCACCTCAATTTCAATGCCTTCAACCAGGCTTGACGCTTTCGCGCTTGCAATGGCTAACGTTATGAGCAATGTCAGGCGAGCTGGCCTGACATTTGCTCCTGAAGCCGGGACGCAAAGGTTGAGAAATGTGATAAACAAAAATATATCCGAAGAAGATTACGTGAAAACTCTCGAAACAGCCAGAAAATCCGGCTGGAACAGAATAAAACTATATTTCATGATAGGTCTCCCAACAGAAACAGATAAAGATTTATCAGGAATAATTGAGATGGCAAACATAGCCCGAAAAATCGGATTTAAAAAAATAAATATCTCAATCTCGAATTTCATACCAAAACCACATACCCCATTCCAATTTTCCGAGCAAAAACCCGTTTCTTATATAAAACATGCCCAGAGGATATTAATACAGGCAAGAAAATTTGCAAACATTAGCTTTCACGATCCGGAAATGAGTTTAATCGAAGGTTTGATTTCCAGAGGAGATAGGAGTGTTTTTAAAACACTAATAAATGCTTTCAAAAATGGCGCAATTTTTGACGACTGGGACAACATGTTTAACCTCGACCACTGGCAAAAAGCAATTGAAAGCTCAAAAATTGATCCAAATGAATACCTCAGACCAAGAAAATTCGACGAGAGCCTTCCATGGGATCACATCGATACAGGTATCAGAAAACAGTTTCTAATAGAAGAATATCAGAAAGCTCTCAGCGGCTTACCAACACAAGATTGCAGATGGAGCAGTTGTTCGAATTGCGGTGTGTGCAACAAATATTTGAAAAATCTGCTGGAGGATAGATAAACTTGAATTTTTTCCATATTTTGCTTGTTCTGGCAGGCATTATATTAATTCAAAAACTGTCAGGATTGTTTCCTCTGAACAGAATAGTAGTGATGTCGTTTTTTCAGATTTCATATTCACTCGTTGTTTTTGCTATTTTGAGAGTTTCCTACACCTTTCAGATCAACTTGAAGGGTTTTCTGAGTTTTTTCATTATTTTTACAATAATGATCCTGCTCGGTAATCTTCTAAAAGCAAGTCAGATGAGAATTTACAAAAAGATATCACTTCAGGAATTTTTAACACTGGGCATCGTTCTTCCGTTCTCGGAAGAATTAATATTCAGAGGCGTGATCCTATTTCTTGTGCCCAATAGCTTGGTCAACGCAACTATTTTTTCTCTTGTTCATGGTGTAAACATATTTTCGAAAATCGAATCATTTTCTATATTCAACTTTGTCTACAGATTTATCGTGGGATACATCTTTGCAAATTCCGTTCTCAAAACCCAAAGCTTATTTTCTGCGGTTGTATGTCATATAATCAACAACCTTGTTGGCTTGCTGATTTTATCGAGATCTGAACATATACCCAAAAAAAGCACAGATACTGCTGAGCGTAAAAACAGTGAGAAGTGATATTGATATCATCCGCAGTGTGATTATCTGAACCAATCCTTCTACAGATTCTCTAATGTAATAACTCATTAAGAAATAACTGATGATACCTGATACAATAAAAGAAGTAACAACAACAAAAAGCGTCCTGGAGAAAGACTCGATTGAATTTCCAACAAACCAAGAAATAATGGCTACGAAAACCCACATCAGCGCAGATGGAAAAGGAGAAAACTTTCCAAGTACAAGTTCAAATATCACGGCATGATATAGGAAAGTCATAACAATTATGAAAAACAAGACTTTCTTCATTTTATGTTCACCTCTATGGGAATAGCCAGGCTCATCGACAGCCACAACCACCTGATCTTAACATTGGAATATCCAACAACATTCCATTCTGACGAAATCAATACGTCTTTTGACTGTGTTTCAAATGAAGCTTGCATTTTTCCATTCAAAGAATTTGCTATAAGTTGAAGTGTATTACCTCTCTTATCATAAAAATATATTTGATAATCAAGAGGCATGACCTTAAAGCGATCTGGAGGTATTATATTCACCTCTCCGCGAATAAGATTTTGAGAAAAGACAATGTTGCAGTTAACAGTTGTCTCTGAAAGTTTTTTGACATAACCTCTGTATACAAAAACCCCGGCAGCGTAATTAAACGCTACCAGGATTAGAGATATCCACAGAAATAACTTTTTTCTTATACTACCTTGCCTCCCCACTGACGACATAACAAGCCACCTTATGTTTTGGCGCAACTTCTGTTAAAGGAGGATGATTATTTTTCTCACAATATTCAACAGCGTAAGGACATCTGTCGAAAAACCTGCAGCGTTTCGGCGGGTTTATTGGTTTTGGCACACTTCCTTTTATGTTTGGCTCTCCTCTTTTCTGTTCTGGATCTGGTATAGGAACCGCGGTTAGCAGTGCTTTCGTATACGGATGAAGAGGGTTTTGCAGTACTTCTTCCGTTGGGCCAGTCTCAACTATTTTTCCAAGATACATAACTGCTATATCGTTACTCATATATCTTGCCACTGCAAGATCATGTGTTATGTAGAGATAACTCATGTTGTGCTCTTCGGCAAGTTTCATCATTAATTTCATAACACCTGTTCGAATAGAAACATCAAGCATTGAAGTCGGTTCGTCGGCCACAACAAAAGTTGGATTAAGTATTAGTGCCCTTGCAATTGCAACCCTTTGCCTCTGACCGCCCGAAAGTTCGTGTGGAAATCTAAACATAAAAGTTTCCGGAGGAGTCAATCCAACATCAGCAAGCATAGCAGCTACTCTGTCTTCCCGTTCTTTTAGATTGCCTATTTCGTGAATATTCAACGGCTCTGATACTATATCAAAAATAGTCAACCTTGGATTCAAAGACTCATATGGGTCCTGAAAGATCATCTGAACTCTTTTACGCAACTGCCAGATTCTCTCCCGACGATTTTCAACAAACTCTGAAACAAACTTTGCTCCGTTTTTGCCAAGTGAAAGAAATCTGTCAGCGTAGATCTTGTCAAGTCCGTTTATCTTTCTAAGTTCATCGTCATTCATCTGCGAGAATCTGTTTACATATGTTTTCTCAATATAATGCTTCGCTTTATTTTCATTTTCAAAAAGCAGCGGAGTTACATCTTCCTGTTCCACAACAACTCTTCCATCTGTCGGTTCTTCCAGACCAACAAGCACTTTCCCGGTTGTTGTCTTTCCACACCCACTTTCTCCCACCAGCGCGAGCGATTCACCTTTCTTAATCTCTATGGAAATATCATCAACAGCATGAACAAAATATCTAACCTTACCGAAAATTCTTCTTTCAGCAGGAAAGTATTTTCTCAGGCTTTCTATTTTCAAAACAGTTTCATTCTGCATAGAATTGCACCACCTCTCCAGGCTGAACAGGGTGATGGCATGCCACAAAATGCCCTTTCTCAATTTCAACATATAGCGGCTCTTCATTCTCGCACTTCTTATCAGCTTTGGGGCATCTTGGAGCAAACCTGCACCCCTTGGGGGGGTTGAGCAAATTTGGCGGTTCTCCGGGTATCGTAACAAGATCTGTTTTTTCGCCGACAGTACTTGGAAACGCGTGCATCAGACCATACGTGTATGGATGCATGGGCCTTTTGAATATCGTAACTGAATCGGCAAGTTCTGCAAATTTTCCAGCGTACATAACCGCTATTTTATCGCTAACTTCTGCAATAACAGCTATATCGTGAGAAATGTAAATCATTGCCATATTAAGTTTCTTTTGAATAATACGTATTTCTTTCAAGATTCTATCCTGAACAATCACATCCAATGCAGTGGTAGGTTCGTCAGCAATGATCACCCTTGGGTCACATGAAAGTGCCATAGCAATTACAGCACGCTGTTTCATACCACCACTGTATTGGTGAGGGTACTGATCCATTCTTGACGGATCTAAACCCACAAGTTCGAAAAGCTGGGCAACTTTTTCTCTTGCTTTATCCACTGGTACTTCAGGATAATGGTTCTGTATTGCCTCAACTATCTGATCTCCTACTCTGTAAACTGGGTTAAGAGAATTCATAGCCGCCTGAAAAATCATAGATACACCACGCCATCTATATTTTCTCATTTCAGACTCAGGAAGTGAAACCAGATCAACTGGACCATTACCCATATCAAAAAGAACCTTTCCAGCTTTAAACTCGGCATTGTCTGGAAGAAGCCTCAGCACAGTCATCGATATTGATGTCTTTCCACAACCTGATTCACCTACTATTCCCAAACTTTCTCCAGCGTCAAGATCAAAGTTTATACCATCGACAGCCTTCACATAACCCATTTTTGTTTTGTAATACATCTTCAAGTCTTTCACAGAAAGTAGCAACTTCATCACCTCTTTCTGAGTCTTGGGTTAACTATTTCTTCCAAACCTCTACCAAGGAAATAAAAAGCTGAACAAAGCAAAGTTATACAGGCGCCGGCCGGGACCCATAGCCACCAGAAAGTTCCTATGCTTGCACCCATCAGATAACCTGACGATTCAGCCATTTGAATTATTACTCCCCAGCTCATTCTTATATTGGCAAGCCCTAAAAATGACAGAGTAGCTTCTGTAAAAATGGCCCCCGTGACATTCAACATCATATACAGAAATGACAGCGGAAGAATATTGGGGATAATGTGCTTGAAAATTATATAAGCATCGCTTGCGCCGGCAGATTTCGCGGCCTCTATGAACGGTCTGACTTTGACCGTAAGTGCCTGAGCCTTGAGAACCAGTGTTATCGAGCCAAATCCAGATAGCAGGCCTATAATAACAGCCAGTCTGAAAAGTGTTAAATCGATAAAGGCACTCAAAACCATCAATAAAGCCAAACTTGGAAAAAGCATTACAATGTCAGCAAGCCTCATAAAGAAAGTATCTATAACCCCGCCATAATAAGCAGAACTTGCTCCGATTATCGTACCTATAACAACCGTTATCAGTGCTGCTGTTATACCAAGAACAAACTCACGTGGGGTACTGTACATAACCATCGACAATATATCTCTACCAAGTGGATCCGTACCAAGTGGGTGTCTTAAAGATGGTGGTGACGGATGACTGATTACTTCTGGGTCGAACCCGACAATCGGGTCGTAAGGTAGGAAAGTCTGATAACCATATGGGTCATCTTTCCAGAAAATATTTTTCATCACAACTGGATAAAGAGGATAGATCAAACCAAAAATCGCAAAAAAGATTATCACACCAAGCCCAAAAACTGCAAGTTTCCTTTCTTTAAACAGTTCCCAGTTGGTTTTGAACGATCTCAACCACAACTTGAAACGTATCTTCCACAATGGTTCCTTTATCACTGCTTCAACCATCATATCACTCCTCAGTACCTGATTCTCGGATCTAAGAAGGCATACAATATGTCGGCCACAAGATGCGCAACCAAAACAAAAACGCCCGTAAAGACAAGACAACCAATCAGCAGTGGACTGTCCTGCTGGTTAAGTGCTTCAAGGTAAAGCCTTCCTAATCCAGGCCACGAGAACATCGTTTCTGTGATTATTCCTCCGCCTATGGTGAACCCAAGACTTATCACAAAGTTAGTTACAAGCGGCAAAAGTGCGTTCCTCGCTGCGTGTTTATCTCTCACTACCTTATCTGGCAGCCCCTTCGCTTTTGCTGTAGTTATATAGTCCTCTCTTATAACATCAAGCATGGTATCACGCATGACAAGCATACTACCGGCAAATGTGTAAAGAGTCAAAGTAATAACTGGCAAAACCATATGCTTTATAATATCCCAGGCATAAGTACCCTTGCCTGAGGAAATCCATATCAAAATTGAAATCAGAACAGCGCCTGCTAAGGATGTATAGAGTAAAGTTTTCTTGGCGGGTATCGTCTTGAGTCTTTGAGAAATTATCGCCGCAATTAAAAATACAACCAGGAAAATAAATGCATTCAACATTAATTTTAAGAAAACATCCTGTGCTGAAAACGGGACATCTCTCCATAAATTCGGTTCAATAAACTGATTCAAAGGCAGTATTCCCAGGATAACCCCAAAGAGCCATATATTGAATATAGCCAGAAGGGGAAGAAATATTGTCCAAAAGATAATTCCAGTAAAGGTCGTTACCTTGTCAGCAATCTTGCCTCTGCTCCACGCTGCCTTTTTTCCCAGATTATATCCAAGTGCGTAAGAGACCAGTGTTGCTGTCACAAAAAGGAAAACAGTTCTTGGCAATCTTTCCATTATAAGTGTGGTGACTTTTCTGGGAAAGTAGGAAAAAGAAACTCCAAGATCCAGTACCAGGAAATTTTTCATGTAATACAGATATCTTGTAAAAACAGGCTTATCAAAACCAAACTGTCTTTTGAGGTTTTCTCTTATTTCAGGAGTGATCTTCGGATTCATCAAATATTTATCGAGGAAACTACCAGGTAGAGCCTCCATTAACCAGAAAACAATTGTTACATAAATAAACAGGAGTATAACTATCTGCACTATTCTCTCGCTAAGAAATCTGACCACTTTCTACCTCCTCCTCAGCTGTCAAAATCCAACCGCCCCATCAGGGGGCGGTTGGTAAATAAGGTAAGCCAAAGTTTTCTATCACTCAGCAGCTTTGACCAAAGTAGGTGTGCCGTATACATACTGCAAACCAGAAAGTGTCTTCTCATATGGGAAAACAACTTGATCTGACCTGTAAGCCTCTGTTACTGGCGTATCAAACAGAACAAGATATGGAAGGTCTTCTGCCAGGATTTCTTGAAGTTTGAAGGAAAGTTCTCTTGCCTTGTTTATATCAGAAGCCGCAAGGAATTCATCAGCAAGTTTGTCAAATTCTGGATTGTTGTAACCCGCAGCATTGAAATCTCCCACACCAGAGCGTCTGCTGTGGAAGAAATCTGCAACATGATCTGGATAGTAGCCAAGACTCCAACCAAGCATGTAAATATCAAAATTAAATGGTTCGTCAAAAACTCTCTGAACAATCAGGTTGAAATCAACCAAATTAGCCTTAATTGGAATACCAATCTCATTTGCCCATCTTTCAATGTAAAGTGCCATAGTGGCTCTCATAGGATCATAACCAGCACCCGGGGCAAGAAGTTCAATCTGCTCAATTCTCTGCCCGTCTGGTCCAATCAAGCCTCTACCCTGTCTGACAACATTGTTACCTTCTATCTTTGGTTCAACTACCCATCTGAAACCTGCTTTTTTCAACAGATCAATCGCGAGTTTCCTTCTATCGCCGGAGCTCAGACCATATCCTGGAGACAGTTTTTCAACATTCGGATTGTACCAGAAGGTATTTCCAGAAGGAACAACGCCATACTGTGGAAATGCCTGTCCACCAAGAACTCTCGAAGTGAGGAATTCACGATCTACCAGAGCAGCTATTGCCTGTCTGAATTCTTTTATGTTCATTGGAAATCTTCTCATGTTGAAGCACATATACCTGAATCCATTGACACTATTCTTTATGATCTTTACATTTGCTATCTTTGCAAGCTGATCTTCTTCACCTTTTTGCAAACCGAGCGAATTGAATATGAAGCTTACATCTCCGTTTATTAAAGCCGTAATAGCTGCCGACCTGTTTAGATACATTCTGTAAACGATATTCTCAACATATGGACCAGTCACGAGCTCAAGTTCTTTCTCGCCAGCAGCCTCTCCATAACCCGTCCATACAAAACCTGTATTTGGATTCTCAATTTTCACTGCTCCATTTTTGTAGAGGGTTAGAACACTTCCTTTATCATAGTAGTCATCTCTTGCCTCAATTTCTATAAATGCTCCTTTTTCCCATCTCTTGAAAGCAAATGCACCAAGGATTGGCTCATCAGATGTGTCGTAGTTGTAAATTGTCTGAAGAGGATTTCCAGTTTTGAAAGCCTCTTCGATCTTCGGTTCCCAATACTTTTTCTGCAGAATTGGTACCATCAGCGCACCAAAGTTTGCTTTTGCAAGGCTTGGCTGAGTGAAATAAGCTTTAACTGTGAAATCATCAACTTTTTCTGCCTTCACGAAATAATCCTTGTCAATATAACTCGCCCAGTTTCCACCTAGACCGTAATCAGTTATCAGCTTTCTCACTGTGTTCAAAGTCCAGACCACATCATCTGCGGTAAACTGAGTTCCATCAGACCACACAGCATCTGTTCTAAGTTTTACAGTATAAACCCACAAATCTCCCTCTTGGACAATTTCTGGCAGGTCTGCTGCGAGACTCGGTACCCAGTCAAATCTGACATCAGAATAGGAGTAAAGACCAGGATATCTTGGTGACAGCACATACCCTGTCCAGACAGTTGCGTTCGGTCCAAGATAATCCCATATGTTCAAAGATATGGGCTCCTGCAAAAACGCCCAGTTAACAGTTTGTGCGAAAGCGAAAGCCGCGACAACAAGTAGCATCAAAGCAAGGAATTTCTTCATTCCCACTACCTCCCTTCATAGGATAGTCTAAACCGATTATACAATCTGTTACATAATCAGTCAAATTGCTATACCCAAGCGCCTCACGACCATCTATATTTTCTGTACTTTCTCAAAATTTCCAATACATAATCGATATCGTAATCAGTGTGGTCTGCATTTATCTGAAATCTTATAGTTTCATCCCCTTTCGGTACTACAGGATAATTCAGACCAGTAGCTAAAATGCCGTTATCAAGTAGATATTTCACAATATCCAATGTTCTTCTGGTGTCTCTAACAAGCAAGGGAACTATCGGATGCTCACTGGCAATAGTCTCATATCCTGCTTCAGATAAGCCTTTTCTGAATCTCTCCGCAAGCTCCCTTAAATGTTTCAACCTCATCTCACCTTCTTCGCTATCCAGAATTTCCAACACTCTAAGCGCACACGCTGCTTCAGCAGGTGTTATAGGATTGGAATAAATATAGGTAATTGCCTTTTCTCTGAGATAGGTGGTTAGAGTTTCATTTGAAACTACATAGCCGCCATTAACCCCAAAAGCTTTTCCAAGAGTTCCTATCAGGATGTCTGCCATCGCACCCGTCATCTCTTCGGTACCACGACCTGTTGAACCGAAAGCTCCAACACCATGAGAATCGTCAACAATTGTTATTATATTTTCCTCAAAATTGCTATCATAGTGGTTGACAATCTCCGCTATCCGATGCAGTGGAGCATAGTCTCCCCTCATGCTGAACACACCATCTGTTACAATAATCAATCTCCTGGCTCTGCCAGTACTATTTCTAATCTTTTCTTCGAGATCTTCCATATCCAAATGCTTATAAACAAATTTGTCTTTCGGTCTGGAAAGTTTTATTGCGTTGATAATGCAGTTATGGTTGAGTTCATCACTGATAATAATTGTTTCATCTGTTACAAGTGAAGAAATCACGCCTATAACAGTTACATAAGCTGCGCTGTATATCATTGCATCTTCTCTTGAATGAAATTGTGCGAGTTTTTTTTCAAGTTCCCTGTGTGGAAAATAAGTTCCACTGATGAATCTAACGGCTCCGGGGCCAACACCATATTTTCTTGCAGCTTCTTCCTCAATTTTGATGATTTCATCTTTCAGAGACATCCCAAGATAAGAATTGGAATTCATTCTTATAAATTCTCTATCACCATAACCTTTCAGTAAAAATCTTGGTCCTTTTTTACCCTGTGGTTTTTTCACATCAACAATTACGAATTCTTTGCCCTTCGCTCTCCCTTCCATCGAGAGCCGCTCAAGTTCATCTCTCAGGACACCTGTGATCCTTGATAAAGGCATTGTTACACCTCCTTTTGTATTTGCACATTTATTTTACAACATCCTCAAAATTAACCGAACAAATGATTTTGAATTTCCATAACATTTGAGGTAAGCTCTTTTTTGTGGCAGGGAGGGATGATTATGAAAGCCATAACAAAAACACACATGGCGGCAGGATTGAAAATGAAAGATATTCCAGAACCTTCGAACTTGAAACCAACAGAAGTTCTGGTAAAGGTTAGAAAAGTTTCAATATGCGGCTCTGACGTACATATTTATAAATGGGACGACTGGGCACAGAAACATATTAAACCACCAATGACAGTGGGGCATGAATTTGCTGGAATAGTTGAAGCTGTCGGAGAAGCTGTAACAATGGTAAAAGTAGGAGATTATGTTGCGGCAGAAACACATATACCATGTCAGCACTGTTATCAATGCAAAACTAACCGTATGCATATATGCAAAGATATGAAGATTCTCGGCGTGGATATAGATGGTGCTTTCGCAGAATATGTCAGGGTACCAGAGATTGTCCTGTGGAAAGTTTCGAAAGAGATACCAGAAGAATTTGCATCTGTTATGGAACCATTTGGAAATGCTGTACATACAGCACTTGTTGAAGATTTGACAGGTAAAACAGTTCTTATAACCGGTGTTGGTCCAATAGGAGCTATGGCAATCCAGGTTGCAAAAGCTTCTGGTGCTTCACTGGTGATAGCTTCAGAAATAAAACCCTTCAGAAAGAACCTTGCAAAAATAAACGGCGCAGATGTCGTAATAGATCCAAGAGAAGAGAATCTGACTCAAAAAGTGATGAAATTGACAGGTGGAGATGGCGTAGACATTTTGCTTGAAATGTCTGGCAGCAGCACAGCACTTGAACAGGGATTACAGAGCCTCACCAGAGGTGGCAGTGCCTCTATACTCGGTGTTTTCAGTACCAGAATTCAGATTCCCATAGATGAACTCATAACTTTCAAAGGTATAAAGCTTTTTGGAATAACTGGCAGAAAAATGTTCGAAACATGGAGAATAGCTGACCAGTTATTGAAAAGCAAAAAGATAGACCTTTCGAAAGTAGTTACACACATGATTTCTTTTAAAGACTGGGAAAAAGGTTTTGAATTAATGTTGAATGGTGAATGTGGAAAAGTGGTTATGAGTGTAGAATGAGGGGATTTTTCCCCTCATTCTATCATTAGAAGATAAGGATAATGCGGCTGACCTCCGTCATGAATATCAATCTGAACCTCATCTATAACCTTTTCTAAGGATTCTTTTATTGCATTTACTTCTTCATCGACAGCATCCTGCCCAGTAAATATCGTCACTACCTCTTTACCGCGCAGATCAAGCGCTGTTAAAGCTCTATTTAATGCCTGCTTAAGTGACAAACCATGGGAAATCAATTTTTTACCTCTCATTACCATATACTCACCTTTTTTGATTTTTGTTCCATTGTGTCTTGCATCTCGCACAGCTCTGGTAATACTCAAAGGTATGATATATTTTGCCGCTTCGATGAATTTTTCTCTAAGTCTGTCAAGCTCTTCGTTTGGATCAAAACTCATCATAGATGATATGCATTCCTGAACGGTCTGGGTTGGAATTACGATAACATTTTTGCCTTTTGTATTTTCCGCGGCTTGCTTTGCCGCCAGGAAAATGTTAGGGTTGTTTGGAAACAGAAAAATTATCTCTGCGTTCACTCTATCTATCGCAAATTTCAAATCTGCCGTGCTTGGATTCATAGTCTGGCCACCACGCACAACCTGATCAACGCCGAGATTTTTCAAAATTTCAGAAATTCCATGACCTGGAGAAACAGCCACAAAACCATATTTTCTGGGTGGTTCGCTGTTCTGACCAACCAGATGCTCATGCTGAAGTTTCATATTGTCTATTTTTACTTTCAATATTTCTCCATATTTCAGGGCTTCTTCAATAACAACTCCGGGATTGTTAGTATGAACATGGGTCTTAAGAACATTCTCATCACAAACTACCACGGCGGAATCTCCTATTCCTTCCAAAAAGAGCTTGAGGTCACCTACTTTTCCAGATTGAAAATCATCGTAGCACTTTATCATTAATTCTGTGCAATATTGATAGACAAGCTCCTGAGCGGGAATCTCAACAACTACTTCTCCTTCTGTGTTCGTCATAACCTCAAGATTTACTTCTTTTTCTCCCTCAGCGATAGCCAGAAAGCCTTTAAAGATATAATAAAGGCCTTTTGCCCCAGCATCAACAACACCAGCTTCTTTGAGGGCAGGAAGCAAATTCGGTGTATCCCTGACTGTTTGTTCGCTCACTTTAACTACCCATTTGAGAACCTGTTCTATACTTTCCGCATCGACAATTTCTTCGGACTTTTCATCAAGTCTCCTTAAAACTGTTAGAATGGTGCCTTCAACTGGTCTCATCACAGCTTTGTAAGCAACGGCACGTGCAGATGAGATCATTCGTAAAATGTCTTTTGGCTGAAGAGTTCTTTTTTTACCACAGTATTCAGCGAATCCTCTGAATATCTGCGACAGTATAACCCCGGAATTTCCACGGGCTCCCATAAGTGTTCCATTTCTTATTGATTCCATTATTGTCTGCAAACTATGCTCGTTCTTCCCCAGCTGGTCAAGGTACTTGCAACCTTCTTTCATTGTCGCAAGCATGTTCGAGCCAGTATCTCCGTCAGGCACGGGAAAAACATTCAGTGCATTGAGCTCATCAACATGAATGGCAAGTTGCTCGGTGGCCTTTTGAAACGCAAGCCTCATAAATTTCCCATTCACTTTTTCCAAGATCCGCACCTCCTCAGCGGATCCCCGTCACGTGTACGTTGACTTCGATATCTTCACAGCCGCCAATTGTTTTCAAAACATGTGTAACATTTTCAATTATGTTTTTGGCCACTTCTGAAACTTTTACACCATATTCAAGCTCAATATAAAGGTCAACAAGCACCTTGCCAGTGTCAAGTTCCTCCACTTTGATTCTCTCTTCCTCTTTTTCACCAAAAAGCTTTCCAAAGAAACTATCTGAAGATATGTTAACGGGGCCGTAAGTCTGAACGGTTGCTATATAAGCAAGTTTTTTTAATGCTTTAAGGCTTATCTCCAGTTCACCATAATCAAGTCTTATTACCATGCATAAACCTCCTTCTTTAAAAATGATATCACACTTTCGAAAATGCCTTCAGAATCGAGTTTGCAGAGTTTCAACAATTCTTCTCTCGACCCATGCGAAACAAATTTTTCCGCCACCCCCATAGTAAGAACAGATCTTTTGTAGCCGTGTTTAATGAGAAATGAAATCACACTCTCCCCGAAACCACCGTTTATATATCCTTCTTCTAATGTGACTATGGCGTCATGGGCATCGGCAATTTTCATGAGAGATTTTTCATCAAGAGGTTTTACGCACCTGACGTAAACAATCGTTGGGTCAAGAGAGGCAAGTTTTCGTGTATTTTCAAGTAAAGTCCCGGCCGCAAGAACAGCTATTTTTCCGTTCCCGGTTCTGACAGTTTCCCAATTAAATATATCGAGAACCGTTGATTCATCCCAGAGTTTCTCAAAATTTGCTTCTCTGGAATCTCTTGGATATCTTACCGAAACAACACCTGATACATCTTTTTCAACGATAGAACGCAGTATGGAAATCAGCTCTACTAAGTTTGATGGGGTGAAAATTTTTGATCCTGGTATCGTCCTGAATAAACAAATGTCGTTAAGTCCGTGATGCGTAGGGCCATCTTCGCCAACTAATCCCGATCTGTCAACGGCAAACACTACATTCAAATTTTGCAGGGCAACATCGTGGAAAATCTGATCGTAGGCTCTTTGAAGAAAAGAGGAATAAATCGCAACAAAGGGCCTATATCCCATTGTAGCAAGACCAGCCGCGAAAGTAACGCAAGATTGTTCTGTTATGCCAAGATCAGCAAATCTTTCCGGAAAAATCTGCGAAAATTTTCTTAAGCCAGTACCATCTGGCATTGCAGCAGTTATGGCGAATATTTTGTCGTTTTTCTGCGAAATCCTAACTAACGTTTCTCCGAAAACTTCGCTGTAAGACATATGATTTTTCTTTGCCAAAGGCTCGCCAGTATTCAAATTAAACTTCGGCGCGCTGTGAAAAACTATACAGTTATTTTCTGCTGGTTCATAGCCTCTGCCTTTTTGAGTAATCAAGTGAACCACAACTGGATAATCATAGTTTTTTATCCTTTCAAAAAGCTTTTTCATCAGCTCTATATCATGACCATCTATTGGCCCTATGTGCTTTATGCCCAGAGACTCAAAAAAATCGAATCCAGAGATAAATAATTTAACACCCTCACGCAGCCTTCTCAATTCATCTTCAAGGTTTTTTCCAACCTCAGTACCTTCAAGCATTTTTTTCACAAGACCTTTAAATTTCACATATGCAGGATTTGTCCTTATTTTTGCAAAAGTTTCTGACAGGGCTCCAACGTTCTGGGCAATGGACATGCCATTGTCGTTAAGGATTATTTTCAATCTGGAATTCTGGCCCTTTATCTGATTCAAGCTTTCTAAAGCTTCTCCATTTGTTAAGGCTCCATCTCCTATAACAACCAGAACATTTTTCATTTCTTTTTTTAATCTGAGTGCCCTTTCTATCCCAAGAGCTGCGGCTATTGATGTACCAGCATGACCTGCACCAAATCTGTCAAAAATAGATTCTTTCAGTGTTGTATATCCACTGATTCCACCCAATTGTCTTAGTGATGAGAAACTTTCCCACCTATCCAGCAGTAATTTATGGGTGTAGCACTGGTGGGATGTATCCCATATAATAACGTTTTCTCTCGGGTCGAAAACACTGTAAAGCGCAAGCGTGAGGTCTACTACACCCAGATTGGATGCCAGATGACCTCCATTTTTTGAAACGACCTCGATTATACGCCGCCTGATCTGCCGGGCTATTTCTTCAAGTTTTGTTGCATCTGCTCCAACAACATCATCAATATTCAACATTCTCGTCTTCCCTATTATGCATTTTCAAATAAATGTCTTGAACCTTGAGTTTAGCATCTTCAAGCGCTTGATGCAACTTTCTGTATATTTCTGCACCCTTCTCGTATAGCATAAAAGCTTCATCAAAAGAAAGATCTTCTGATTCCAATCTAATTACTATAGACTCAAGCTCTCTGATCATCTCATCTATTTTCACTTTACAACCACCTTTACAACTCCATCAAAAAATCTCATGGAAATCTCGTCTTTTTCCCTTAAAATAGAAGAACTTTTGACCCACTTTCCGTCTTTTTCAACTATTACGTATCCCTTCTTCAAAAGTTCGACTGGGTTCAGTGAAAAAAGTTTAGTACCAGCAGAACTCAATTTTTTCTCATAAGAAAACATTTGCCTTTGCATTAAAGCGAATGCCTTTTCTTTCATGCTGTCAATTGAACTATGCGTCCTCAAAATTTGACTCATCATGGACTGAAAAAGAGATTTATTTGAGCTTTCAATTTGCTGCGAAAAAGACTCAATTTTTTTCCTTATTGATAGATTCATTCTCTGCATCAATTCCAAAAAATGCATTCTGATTTCCGAAAGATTCGGTACAGCAGCTTGAGCAGCAGCAGTAGGGGTATGAGCCGAATAATCAGCAACCAGATCAATGAAAACTGTGTCTATTTGATGGCCAACCCCTGTAATAACTGGATGACGAAGTTTGTATACAGCTCTTACAATATCTTCGTCGTTGAAAAGCCATAAATCATCTCTGGATCCACCGCCTCTTGTTATTATAACAACATCTACATCTGATTCATTTACATCATTCAAAGCTCTCAATAAACTGCCTTTAGCATCTTCGCCCTGAACACCTGTGTGATATAAAAAGATTTCAACAAGCGGGTATCTGTCACTTATCGTTCGCAAAACATCCTGATATGCTGCTGAATTTCTCGAGGTTATCAAGCCTATTTTCGACGGATATTCCGGCAGGGGACGCTTTGGTTTATCAAAAATACCCTCAGCAACAAGTCTTTCATAGCTCTCTTTCATTCTCAGAAAAAGGGTGCCTCGCTTGGGAAGAATCTTCGCCTGCCTGCATATTAATCTATACTGACCACGAGGAGCGTAAACTTTAATCTGGCCCGCAACCTGAGCTATTTGTCCGTCACTTAACCCGAAACTTCTATAAGCTCCCCCGAAAAATACACATCCAATAGTTGTGAACTCATCTTTTAAATAAAAGAACAGATGCCCATTTCTTTCTTTTAAATCGGCTATTTCCCCAACTACCTGGATATCACTGAGATACTGATCCTGGTCTATAAGAGCCTCTATATAATATGTAACCTCACTGACAGTATAAATTTTATCCACTATCTTCACCTTTCCCCAAAAAATTCTCGGCGGCTTCTACAATCTTTTCACTTAATCCCAGCTTTTTTGCAAGAAGAAGTGCCATTTTCTGGTTAGATTTAATATCTTTTTCTATAGAGTAGTCTATCATTCTATGCGGGTCATCTGCATCGAAATTCTTAATTTTTCCACACATATAAACTCTGGAAGCAATTTTCACAACCTCCGGATAATGCGAGGTGAAAAGAAAGTAATCATCAGAGTCATTCAAGCATTTTACAGCGGCAACCGCAAGAGCTTCTCCCTCAACAGGGTTAGTCGTTGAACCAAATTCATCTATCAACACAAACTTCTTTCCTGGTAGTGATAGAATGTTGTTAAATGAAACTATCTCCGATGCAAAAGAACTGAGTCCCACTCCATCGCCTCTTGAAACATATCTTACAAAACCAAGAACAGGGCAGCTGAAAGCATCTGCAGGAATTGGGAAACCCATATGAAAGAGAATCACGAAACACCCTATGGTTCTAAGCACAGTTGTTTTGCCGCCCATGTTTGGTCCATACAAAACTGTTATTCCTCTGTTTATCTCTATATCCACCGGATAATACTGATAATCATTCTTCTCACAAAATTCCTTTACCGGTGGATATCTTCCTGATTTTACAATTATTTTTTCACTAATTTCTGGCTGGCAACATTTGTACAAAAAGAAAAAGTCGTATCTGCACAAATCAAGATCAATTTGTTCAACAGTCATTTCACATACTTTCAGAACCTCAAAAAATTCTCCAGCAATTTTTTCAAGCTCGCTGAGAAGGTGTTGTTCTTCGCTTGTCATAAACTCTTCTATTTTGTTCAATCTATCAGCCAATTTTAGCATCTCTCCGGTTGGCTTAAGTTTCAGATGATATCTCCCTGCAGACCTTCTTACCACCTCTGCAAAATCCTTTTCGATAATATCTTTTGCCACATTCTCGTCGCAAGTAAATTCATCATCCGGTAATTTTATCGAGAACTCACTCTCGATCTCTTGAATCAATCTGGATTTCGCGTTTTCCAATTCTTTTGAAATTAAAAGATGATCTTTTCTTAAACTCAGCATCTTTTCAGATCTTAGATTGAACCCTTCTTGATCCCCTGTCAAATCAGACAATTTTACCCACAAATCACTCAGATCGGGAAAAAACCATATATCTCTTCCAAGATCTGCAAGCTCTCTACAGTGGTAAACAAATCTCTTTAGTCGAGCAAAATCACCCACGGTTTTGAAACCATAGTTCATCTGCTGATCTATACTGCCCATGCGCAACAGGTGCTGTTTAATTATCTGAACCTTACGACTATCCATATTAAAAACTTTGACCAATCTTTCCCAGTGCTTTTGAAAATCCTCTCCATTTTTAATCAGACATTTCATACCGTCCAAAGATTTTTTCCCATACTCAGTCAAAGGATTCACCTTAGAAAGCAATTGATCCAGCATTACAAACCTCAACGTATCACGATCAACAAACAAATGAACTACCTCCCAGGTAAAAACATTATACCAGCAGAAAACTGGGAGACATGCTCCTGGTATCCAAAAATGCCCAAAAAGTCAGGCAATTATGAGCAAAATAAGTGGGGCAAAGACTTCCGCTACAAGTGACATAACTGTTATCATTGTGTTTAGTGAAGGACCAGCCGTATCTTTAAACGGATCACCTACGGTGTCTCCGACGACAGCCGCCTTGTGTGCATCTGATCCTTTTCCTCCATGATGACCTTCTTCAATGTACTTCTTTGCATTATCCCATGATCCACCGGAATTTGCCATGAAAAGTGCAAATATGATTCCAGTAACTATGCTTCCGGCCAAAAATCCTGCAAGAGCCTCTTTACCAAACACAGCTAAAGTTAGAACTGGTGCAATTATTGAGAGAACACCCGGTAATATCAATTCTTTCAGTGCGCCAGCTGTTGCTATATCAACACATTTTGCATAATCTGGATTTGCTTTACCTTCCATCAAACCCGGTATTTCTCGAAATTGCCTCCTGATCTCTTCAATCATTCTTTCAGAATTTCTCCCTACAGATAAAATCAAAAGAGCAGAAAGTAATGGTGGCATCACAGCACCTATGAAGATGCCCGCGATAACTTTTGGGGAAATCAAATCAAGACTTTGAATATCTACCAGATGCGTATAGGCTGCAAAAAGAGCCAGAACAGTCAAAGCCGCTGAACCAATTGCAAAACCTTTTGTTATAGCCTTAGAGGTGTTTCCTGCTGCATCAAGCATATCTGTTATTGCCACGACATCATCACCCAAACCAGACTGTTCTGCCACTCCTTTTGCATTGTCAGATATGGGGCCATATGCATCAGCAGAGATTATCATGCCAACTATTGAAAGCATTCCAAGCGCAGCATTTGCAACACCGTAGAATGGGTCCACAGAAAAAATTTTCGCTATATACCAGGCAACAATTGTAGCTGCAGAGATGCACAGGACAGGTGGCGCCACACTCACAAGCCCATAAGAAAATCCAGTAAGTATGTTTATAGCAGCTCCAGTGGTGGAGGCCTCAGCAACCTGCTTTGTTGGCTTTTTTTCAATAGAAGTGAAATAATCAGAGGTTAATCCTATGATTACACCAGCAGCAAGACCAGAAACTGTTGGAAGAAAAACACCAAGCCATCTTGAACCTTCCAGGCCAGAAAAAC